>Ga0255371_10159_pt1 | contig 12940 bp, 12 predicted proteins | sample ANMaggSSYBR01I12_FD_182097 | JGI IMG/M metagenome (GOLD analysis project Ga0255371, IMG submission 182097) | Sediment cell enrichment communities from methane seep in Santa Monica Basin, California, United Staets - ANME aggregate JGI... | ecosystem: Environmental > Aquatic > Marine > Cold seeps >...
TGAAAGAAGGCATCATAATATTAAATGAGATGATTGACGCTGACATAAAGAAAAAGGAAAAGTGGTTTGATCCGAAAAATGCTTTTATGCTTTATGAGACCTATGGTTTTCCTGTAGAACTGACCTCAGAGATCCTGGAGGAGCATAATATTAGGCTTGATTCTAAAATATTTGGTAAATATTTTAAGGAGCATGCAGAGAAATCAAGAGGGAATGCATCATTTGACAAAAAGATAGATAAAAAACTTCTTCTTTATAAAGAGATAGGCAAAGAAGTAAAAACTGATTTTGCCGGTTATGAAAAAGAAGCTTTTAAAACGTCTATAAAGAGTATTATTAAAACATCAGCCGATGGTAATGGTGTCGAGATAAAAGAACTAAGTGCCGGAGAAAAAGGAGAGATAATACTGGATTCTACAGTTTTTTATGGTGAAAAGGGCGGCCAGACAGGCGATAATGGCATTATAAGATCAGCTGAAGGGATATTTATTGTAAATGATACGCAGATCCCGCTTGAAAATGTCTATATACATAAAGGATTTACAAAAGAAGGAAAAATCAGATGCGGTGATGAAGTCAAGATAGAGATCGATAGAAAAAAAAGAAGAGATATCGAAAGAAACCATACTTCTACCCATCTTCTTCACTGGGCCCTGCGGAATGTATTTGGCGAAGAAGTAAAACAATCCGGTTCATATGTTTCAAACAATAGATTGAGGTTTGACTATTCAATATATGATGCTCCACATAAGCTGCAGCTTTTAAAAATTGAAAAGATGGTAAATGAAAAGATCCAGAGTGATGATCTGGTAAGATGTTTTGAGACCACTATGGAATATGCACGGGAACTGGGAACAGTTGCCCTGTTTGATGCAAAATATGGAAAATTTGTAAGGGTTGTTGAAATAGATGACTATAACCGGGAACTATGCGGCGGAACCCATGTCAAAAGGACCGGTGAAATAGGTATCTTTAAGATAATCTCAGACAGTAGTATAGGAGCCAATCTTAGAAGGATTGAAGCAGCGACAGGCATGCATGCATATGAGATCATTAAAGATAAAGAAGAAATACTGGACAGTATTTTAAAAAGACTTGAGGTAGAAGAAAAAAAGGCTACAGATGCAGTAATACAATTAAAAACTGATAATCAGGAAATGAAAGAAGAACTCAGTAAATTGCGGATAAAAACAATCGTCAGTGAAATATTAAGCAGTTTTAAAAAGAGTTCTAGCAGCAGCAAATACAATATAATATCCTGTGATCTTTCGGGTCCTGATATATTGATGGAAGTACCTGTAAAGGATATGGGGACCATCGCGGACAGGCTAAAAGATAATTTTAGAAATGAAAAGACTTTTGTGGTCCTTGGAAATATTATTGCAGGTAAACCCGTATTGATACTGACATGCTCAAAAGATATGACAAAGTCAGGGATAAATTGTGGAAGACTTGCAAAAGAAGTGGGAAGTATCGTTAAAGGCGGAGGCGGCGGAAAACCGGATTTTGCACAGCTTGGAGGATCTGATGGAGGATCGCTGGCCAGAGCTATTGATTTTGTATTTAAGAGTGTAGAGAAGATTGTGGAAAGTAGATAATGAAAATATTAGGTATGGATATAGGTGATAGAAGGATCGGAATAGCTATAACTGACAAAGACAGAAAGTTATCAATCCCTCATTCTGTAATAAATAACGACCGGTCCTTTGAGCAGAATCTGGACAGGATACTGGAAGAAAATATTATTGATAAAATTGTAGTGGGGATGCCCTATACCTTAAAAGGAGAAATAGGGAAGCAGGGGAAAAAGGTCATAGATTTTGTTGATAAGAATATTATAAATAGCGGAATTGAAATAATATATATGGATGAAAGATTTACAAGCAAGATCCCTTTAATAAACTCAATAGATAAAAAAAAGATAAAAAAACAAATAGACAAGTTTTCTGCAGCACTGATACTTCAAAATTATTTAGACAGGATATCAAGGGTTAAAAAGGAAAATGATAGTTAAAAATAATAAATTCACATCTTTTGCACTGTTCTTGATCATATCAATATTTATGTTTTCTTTCAGCGCATGCTCTTTACTGGGCCCACCAACCGAAGACGGGAAGGAAGAAATACCTTCCGGGATTAAAGTCAAAATCACGATAGAGGAAGGTATGACTCTTCAACAGATAGCCCAGCTTCTGGAAAGCAATGGGGTAGTCGATAATGCTTTTCTATTCAGGTTATTTGTACAGCAGAAAGATAAAGAGAGAAATCTGGCTCCTGGCATTTATGACCTTGTGACCGGTTCAAAATATGAGGATGTACTTGATGAACTCGTATTAGGGCCGCCCATAGTCACATATACAGTCACAATACCGGAAGGATATACTTTGGATGATATTGTAAAAAAGTATAGCCTGGAACTGCCGTTTATAGATGCAGCCGGCATGGAAGATGCTGTCAAGATTCATAATTATAATTATGACTATCTTGAAGGGACCGGCAGCCTGGAAGGATTTCTCTTTCCAAAGACCTATGAAATAATCCTTGATTATAGCCCGGTAGATATTATTGGAATGATGCTGGCGCAGTACCAGTTTGAGACCGGGGACCTGGATTATAGTTTTGCTGTAGAAAATAATTTTTCAAAATATGATATTTTAATAATAGCCTCGATGATCGAAAGAGAAGCATATATACCTGAAGAAAGAGAGCTTATCTCGGCTGTTATTCATAACCGCCTTGACATTGATATGGCACTTTGGATAGATGCCACATTATGCTATTATCTCGAGAAATGGGAAGAGCCTCTGACGGAATCAGATCTTGAGACTGATAGCGGGTATAATACCGGGCTATACACAGGTCTGCCGCCTACCCCGATATGCAATCCTGGACTGGCATCTATAATAGCTGCCTTAAATCCTGCAGATGTGAGCTATCTTTATTTTGTAGTAACAAATAGCGAGACGCATGAACATTCCTTTGCGGATGATCATAATGAACATCTAAATAATATAAATAATGCAAATTAATAGCTTAAGTATATTTTCCAGGCAAGAGGCTTTTTTAAAAAAGTTTGAACAGGACTGTAGATCATCAAAGATCCCTGCTATATCAAAAGACACAGGATATTTTCTTGAGCTTGCAATATATGTCATAAGGCCATCAGCTGTCCTGGAAATAGGTTGCGGAAATGGGTTTTCAACATATTTTCTTATTAAAAATATGAAAGCAACTACTAAATATACTGGAATTGACCTGAATAAAAAAAGACTGGATTTTACAAGAGATCTGATTACTGGAAAATTCCCGGATATAAGTAATGAATTCATTCATGGAAATGCCCTGGATTTAATACCGGAACTGCCCCATAAATACGATTTTGTATTTATTGATGCTGCAAAATTTGAGTATCCTTTATATCTTACACAGATAAAACAAAAGATTAAAAAAGGTGCGATAATCATTGCAGATAATATTTTATATAAAAATAAAGTATTCCTGAGATCTCCTGGAAAGCACTACCAAAAAAGTATAGAAGGCATTAAAAAATATTTAAAAATAGCAGGTGATAATACCCAATTTGAAACCTCTATCTTTAAGATTGGCGATGGTCTGGCCGTAAGTATATATAAGGGAGGTAAACAAATTGGCTCATAAGAAGATCCCTGAGCTGCTGGTTCCGGCAAATAATCTTCAAATATTAAAATATGCAGTGCAGTATGGAGCAGATGCGGTATATGTAGGAGGGAAGCAGTTTAATCTGAGGAGTATAAGAGGAAATTTTTCAATAGAGGACCTTAATGAAGGGATTGAATATGCCCATAAAAGAGGAGTAAAAGTATATCTGACTCTAAATGCTGTAGTGCATGAAGATGAGATAGAGGATCTGAAAGAATATATAGGAAGACTAAAAGGTCTTGAACTAGATGGAATAATCATATCTGATATAGGTGTAATAGCAATTGTAAAGGAAATACTTCCTAAAATAAGGATCCATATAAGCACGCAGACAAATATTACCAACCTTCCAGCAATAAGGGCCGCTGCTGATATGGGAGCAGGCCGCATCAATCTATCCAGGGAGATCTCCTATAATAGTTTAAAAGCCATAGTGTCCGGGAGCACTATAGAAATAGAAGCTTTTGTCCATGGAGCATTGTGTATTTCTTATTCGGGAAGATGCATGCTCTCAAAATATATGACAGGAAGGGATGCAAATAAGGGAGCCTGTGCACATAGCTGCAGATGGAAGTACTATCTTATGGAAGAAGAGAGGTCAAACTGTTTTTTTCCAGTGGAACAGGACGGAAGGGGGACCTATATTTATAATTCAAGAGATCTCTGCCTGCTATCAAAGCTTGACTGCATCGTAGATACCGGAGTGGATAGTATAAAAATAGAAGGAAGGATGAAAACAGAAAATTATGTAAGCCTGGTAACATGGATATACAGGATGGCTCTGGATATGATCAGGGAAAACAATTTTAATAAACAAAATAAATTATATTTGATGACCCTGTTTGACAGGGCATCACACCGTAATTTTACATCAGGTTTTATGTTTTTAGATGATAAAAAAGAGCTTGAAGACAATGATAATGTAGGATACATAAAGAAATATATATTTGCCGGAGCTTTTAACGGAAGGAGCCAATTTCATAATGAACCAGTAATTATTGTCAGGAATCAATTTTCAAAAGGAGAGATCCTGGATATAATGCAGCCAGGGAAATACCCCGAAGAGATTGTCATAAAGGAGATGTTCCTGGAAAATCATACAGAACCAATATCTATTGCAAATCCCAATGACAGGGTCATAATCAAAGGACTCAAGAATATGGACCCTTTTTCTATTTTAAGGATAAAGGATATAAAAAAGTATTCGTCCAATAAAAATAAATAAAAGTTTCAATTGATTTAGAATTGAATAAATATATTATTTTTGTTATTATTATAATAATTTATTTAATTAAATTATGATTGAAAATATTAAGACTTATAATATATTAATATCCGGAAGGGTGCATGGGGTGGGGTTTAGATATTTTTCAGTAGCTCTGGCCGATAAATATGATGTAAAAGGCTATGTTAAAAATACTCCAGAAAGTAAGGTGGAAATAGTATGCCAGGGCGATGAAGAAGAGATAGCCTCCTTTCTGGAAGATATAAAAAAAGGTCCGGCATTTTCTGTTATAACTGATGTAATAATTGAAGATGTCCCTGGAAATAAGGTATATAATTCTTTTGAAATAAAATATTAAAAATAAATACATTCGTTTTATTAAAAGAAGTATATAAATATATTAAATCTATAGAGCAAGTAATATGCAGCAAATAAATATTAGCTCAAAAACAAGGCTTCTGTCATTGTTTGGATATCCTGCAAGGCACAGCCTGTCACCATTTATACAAAATATATTTCTAAAAGATAATAATATCGATGCGGTATATCTTACTTTTGAATTTCCCGGAGATATGCTTTTAAATGCATTTAATGGAGCAAGGGATATGGGAATATATGGCCTGAACATAACGATGCCATATAAGGAAAAAATATATCAGATGGCTGATGATAAAGATGCTTCTTCCCGGATAACCGGTTCGGTAAATACAATAAGATTTGATTTAATCGAAAATGGGATCAAAGCTAAAGGATTTAATACTGATATAGACGGTTTTACAGTATCACTCAAAGAAGCAGGACAGGATCTGGAAAATAAAGAATATCTGATAATAGGAGCTGGCGGAGCTGCAAGAAGCGCAGTTTTTGCTTTTCTGAGTAAAAAGGCAAAAAAAGTCTATATCTATAATAGGACCCGTGAAAACGCTGAAAAAATAAAACAATTATTTTTTGGAAAAGAAAGAAAAAAAATAGAGACTATAGAAAACTTTGAACTGATAATAAAGAAAAAAATAAATTTTGATATAATATGTAACTGTACACCGCTGGGAATGAATACGCAAAATATGATGGATAGTATTCCAATTCCGGAAAGCCTGGATCTTAAGGATAAGATAGTATTTGAGACAATATATGAGCCTGTGGAAACAAAACTTGTAAAAAAAGCAAAAGATGAAGGTGCGAGAGTAATAGATGGCCTGGATATGCTTATCAATCAGGCTGCAGCCTCATTTAATATTTGGTTTGATATTGTTCCCGGTACAAAAAATATAAAAAAAATGCTTTTAAAAAATCTTAGATATTAAGAATAGGACCATATTGGGAAAATATATACCAGCAGGAAGGAAATAAATGAAAATAGATGATATATTGAGAGAGGGGATCAAAAGAGAGGCTTCAGATGTACATATTGTCTGCATACTCCCACCAATAATAAGAGTCAATGGAAAACTGGAGAAATTAGAAGAATTTGGGGACATAACATCTGAGATCTCTGAAAATATATTAATGGAACTATTAACGGATGATCAAAAAGCAAGACTTTCTGATGATCTTGCTCTGGACTTTTCACATACAATACCTAATGAAGGAAGGTTTAGGTGTAATTACTTTTATCAGCGTGGTACGCTTGCAGGAGTATTCCGTCTTATATCAAAGAAAATACCTACTGTCGAAGAGCTTGGTCTGCCTGTGCAGATAAAAGAATTTGCAACCTATCCCCGCGGACTTGTACTTGTCACAGGTCCGACCGGTTCTGGCAAATCCACAACGCTGGCAGCAGTTATAAACCTTATAAATAGGAATAGAGGAGAAAATATAATAACAATAGAGGATCCGATCGAATATCTCTTCATGCATGGTAAAAGTATAATCAGCCAGAGAGAGGTGCTTGCTGATGCAAGATCTTTTAATTCAGCATTAAGGTCCGTATTGAGAGAGGACCCTGATGTTATAATGGTCGGAGAGATGAGGGATCTTGAAACAGTCTCAAGCGCTCTTACGGCTGCAGAGACCGGTCATCTGGTATTCTCGACTCTTCATACCCAGGACGCGCCTCAGACAATAGATAGGATCATTGATATATTCCCCGTACATCAGCAAAAGCAGATAAGGACACAGCTTGCTGCTACATTAAAGGCTGTTCTTGTACAGCAGCTTCTACCAAACAGGGATGGAAGCGGAAGGGAAGTCGCAACAGAGCTCATGTTTATAAATAATGCCATAGCTAATATGATAAGGGAGGCAAAGGTCCATCAGATATATACTGCCATACAGGCTGGAGGCAAAAGGGGGATGATGACAATGGATAGATCCCTGGCTGATCTTTACAAACAGGGCAAGATATCCCGTGATTTATGCATTGAGAAATCCCACAGCAGGGAAGAGTTGGAGAGGATGATCGGATAGGTGATTTTAATGAGGAAAATAAAAGGAATTGAACAATTTATTGTTTGTTATTTGAACAATTTATTATTTGTTATTTTTATAATTTATTGTTTGTTATTTGTATAACGATTATAATTAATCCAGGATATGAAAAAAAATTTATAGCATTATGGCAACATTTAACTACAAAGCAAGAAATAAGAATGGAGAAATACAGAGCGGTTCCATGGAGGCATCAAACGAGGATATGCTTATCTCCAAATTAAAGGGACAGGGACTTTTTGTCCTTGATATCAAGAAGTACGGTGCCAGACAGTCTAAAGGGCTTTCAAGAAATATCAGCCTTTTTGACAGAATAAAGACAAGGGATCTGGTTGTATTTACAAGACAATTTTCAACATTGATCTCATCCGGCATGTCACTTATAGAATCCCTTGTAGTCCTGGAAAAACAGGCAGACAGTGACAAGTTCCGTGCAATAATATCTGAGATCAGAAGGGACATAGAATCAGGACACAGTCTTTCTGAAGCTATAAGCAAGCACAGGATATTTACCAAATTATATGTGAGTCTGATACGCGCTGGAGAGAGTGCCGGTGTCCTGGATGATTCTATGGATAATCTGGCTGAATTTTTGGAAAAAGATGAAAAGATCAGGATGCAGATCAGAAATAAGACAGCATATCCGAAATTTGTCCTTGGATTTGCTGTGGTGATAACCTTTGTAATAATCATCTTCCTGGTTCCTACTTTTAAGGAGATCTATGATGACCTTGGTGTTCAGCTCCCTTTAATGACAAGAATGGTGATCCGGGTAGGGGACTTGTTTAAGAGTATATACTTCTACATCTTTGCAATAGTTGTTGGTGTTGGAGGAAGATTACTTTTCCGTAAATACAGAAATACACCCAGAGGGAAAAAGACTATTGATACAATAAGAATAAAGATTCCTAAAATGGGGGATATTATAAAGAAAATGGCTCTATCAAGATTTGCAAGATATCTGGGTACCCTTATGTCAGCAGGGGTCCCGATATTATCCGCACTTGATATCGTAAGAGGTGTTACCGATAATGTGCTGATAGATGATGCTATAGGAGATATTAAAGAAAATATTAGAAAAGGTGAAAATATCTCAACACCTATGTCAGAATACAAGATTTTCCCGGCAATGATGGTACAGATGACTGCTGTTGGCGAGAAGACGGGTACACTTGACACTAATCTGATAAAAATATCAGATTTCTACGATTCTGAAGTGGATAGTTCGATAGAGATGCTTCTTAGCATATTGGAACCTATTATGCTTTTAGTAGTGGCCCTCCTTGTAGGGACCATAGTAATAGCCATGTATCTGCCATTATTTAATATTTATCAGGCGATGTGATCATGAATAAAAATATGTCTGATTTCGATATACTAAGATTTAAAAGACTTCCTGTAGAAGAGCTGATCGAGAACTACAGCAAGTATAATAATGCTGAGATACTGGGAATAATAATAGATAAAAATAAGAAGCTTGCATATAAAATAGCACATCAATTTATAAGTCCCAGGCACAGCCTGGATGATCTTGTACAGGTGGCATTTACAGGACTTCTGGTAGCAATAAATAGATTTGACGTTAAACAAAAAAATAAATTTACTACATTTGCATATTATTGTATCAGGGGAGAAGTGCAGCATTATATAAGAGATAATAATCTTATCAGGATCCCGAGATGGCTATGGAAAATAAACACCATTTTTAATGATTTTATAGTAAAGTTTAATTCAGAAAACGACCGTTATCCGACTAAAAAGGAGATTTCTGCAGGAATAAATATTTCAGTAGAAAATATTGACGAAATATTAAAAGCCAGGGATATATCTTTCTACAGTTATTCACTCGATGATAATGTAAATAAAAATAATGGCGCTATTATTAATAGAGATCTGATTAAATCAAAATCCCCGAGAAGTTTTGATCTGGTAATAGAAGATAAAATACTGTTATGGGATGCGATCGATAGATTGAAAGGATTGAATAAGAAGATACTCCTGCTTAAATATATTTTTGGTTTTTCCCAGGAAGAGATAGGAAAAAAAATGGGTATATCCCAGAGATCTGTATCCCGCAATATCCAGAATTCAATAGATGTATTAAAGGAAAATCTCATTTAGAAGGCTCCTAGGTGTAAGGCTCCAATTTTTTTAATGCTTACGTTCAAACTCTATAATTACAATATATAAACCATATTCAATACCTGCTAAAATAATATATAGTTGTATACGTAAAATTATATTTAAATTTTAATATACAATTAATGTTTTATAAATGTAAAAATATATATTGACTTATATAAATATAATATATATACTTATTAACAAATATTAATATATTCATAAATAATTTATATAAATAATGTCTAGAATAAACTATTATGGGTATAATTAATTAATGTAAGAACAAAATAATAATATAGGAGGAAAAAATGAAGTGGTTCTACAACAGGATGTATAAAAAGGAAAAGGGTTTTACGCTGGTTGAATTGATGGTAGTTATTATCATCCTTGCGGTACTTACAGGTATTGCTATCCCAAGTTATCTGGCGCTCAGAAACAGGGCTAGAATCCAGGCGACCAGATCGGAAATGCAGAATATTGCTACAGCGCTGGAAATGTATGCAGCAGATAATGATGTTTACCCCCCAGTGGCTACATGGAATACTGATATTGAGGCAGGCGGATTTATGGACCCGGTTCCAGTTGATGATGCCTGGACAACTGCACTTGTGTATGTTTTACCCGTTGGAGGAGGATATACTCTTACCAGTTGGGGACCAGATTTAGCAGCTGCTGGTGGCGATGATATTATACTAACAGATGGACAGTTGAACTAAAATAAACTAGCCAAAAAAGAATAAATAATAAAGGGGCATTTAAATATGTCCCTTTATTATTATGGCCAGGCATAAGTACTTACTGATCTTCAGAAATATGATATAGAATGGATTTATTAATAATGATGTAATCTTGTCCTGTTAAAGATCTAGATATTTTTGACTGGATAATAAAAAAATGTTAGTATACAATAATATAATTAATTTTATATAAAGTTATTAGATTTATATAATCTATAAATATAATATAAATATAGTCTGTAATATAGCAATAATAATAGAATGGTTGTAATAATAAGATAGAAATAAAGCGGTAAATATGGAGCAACTGTATATAATACTATATCTAATTATTTTTACGTGTGGTATAGCTGTGGGCAGTTTTCTTGAAGTGGTCGCATTCAGGATCCCGAGAGGATTATCCATAGTAAGGCCAGGTTCATATTGTCCTGAATGTAAAGGCAAGATAGCATTTTACGATAATATACCCCTTATATCATACATTATCCTGAAAGGCAGATGCAGGAATTGCAGGGCCCGGATATCCCCATTTTCTTTTATAATCGAATTATTGACTGGCTCATTATTTATTTTAAATTTTTTTTACTTTGGTATCAGCCTTCAAATGTTGAGTGGGATGATCTTATGCAGCGTCCTTATCGCAGTTTCATTTATTGATATTGAATTCAGGATAATCCCTAATATAATAGTACTTCCCTTTACAGTTATTGGCCTTGGTTTGAGCATCTTTACGAATACCAATAAATGGTGGTATCCCCTTGTATTTGCTGCAGGTGCATTTACCTTTATGTTAATAATAAATTTGATCTATCCAAAGGGGATGGGCATGGGGGATGTCAAATTGAGCTTAATGATAGGTGCCTTTCTTGTGAAGAATGTGATCACTGGACTTTTTATGGGATTTCTAGCAGGAGCACTTTATGGATTAATTATTATTATTAAAAGAAGAAAACTCGGGCAGACTATTCCATTTGGGCCTTTTATTTCACTTGGGAGTATTATTGCTTTATTTTGGGGGGATAATATTTTAAAATGGTATACGGGTTTCTTTTAAAATCGGAGTGTGACAAATATGTTATCAATTGGAATTGATATAAGTTCAAATAATATTACAGTAGTGGAGCTGCTTAGTTCCCGTAAGGGGATGATGATAAAAACTGCGGCAAATTTTGAAATATCTCCTGAATCTATCAAAAAAGGCGAGCTGCAGGAACCGGCTGTACTTTCTAAAGCCCTCAGGGAAGCATGGAGAAAATATAGGATCTCCGGTAGAAATGTTTTTATAGGCCTTTCGAATCTAAAAGCAATTATAAAAGAAGTAGAACTTCCTTTAATTGCTGAAGAAGAAATAAATAATTCCCTGAAATATCAAATAAATGACTTTATACCAATACCCAAAGATAATATTCTTTACGATTACTATATATTGGAAAAGACAGAAAGCAGTTCTAAAATAATGCTTGTGGGTGCAATGAAAAGTATGGTCCTAAGTGTTATTGAAGCAATCAAGGGGGCTGGCCTGATTGCACAGGCAATTGACCTTAATTGTTTTTCATTATTCAGGACACTGGAAATGGTGTATGACCTGGCCAGCAATAAAAAGACTTTTTGTGCAGTCAATATTGGTTCTGAGATATCGATAATAGAGATCATTGAAAATGATATTTTAAAATTTCCCAGACTTCTTTCCAATTCTGCTTCGATTTTTATTAAAAATATTGAAAAGATGACTGGTACAGATCAAAAGCTCTCAAAAGAGATAGTATATGATTTTGATTTTAATAATCTTTTAAAGGCAGCTGTTGACAATAAAGATCCGGGATCAGAGAGTGGGTCCTCTAAGAATGAGGATGGAAATAAAGAGAATAAAGTAGGTACGGGCAGGACAAAAAAGAGTCAGGACAAGACAAAACCCGCACAACAGAAAGCAATTGATAAATTAACGGACATTCCGGGAGATGATATAATAAAAAAGACCATGGGTGATATGGCTGATAACATAATAGATGAGATAAAGATGTCGATAGAACATTATCAACAGGAGGATCCGGAAGCAAAGATTGAAAGAATCGTGATTTCTGGAGATAATTTGAAGAATATTGGAAAATATATACAGTATAAGACTGAATACAAAGTAGATAAACTTGATATTTCTAATAAGTTTTCAATGGATCTGATAAATAAAAATGCAATTTATAAGAATACTGACAAAGACCAGATACTTAATCCTCTGGCAATAGGAATGGCATTAAGAGGTATGGGATAGTGGCTACAAGGACAATAAATCTTCTTCCAAAAGAAGAGAAAAAAAGAGATGTAAAAAGTGTAGTATATAATATTTTCATGGTAATCATGATAATACTGCTGATTGCTGTGATAGTTCTTTCAATATTTATCTTTGATATAGATAGAATATTATCATCAAGATTAAGCGAATATGAAAATGTTAATATTAAGACCCAGGATCAGGTGAATAAGCTAAAAGTATATAATGACTTCAGTAATGATGTGGAAGAGAAGCAGGAAATAATCGATATTATAAAAAAAGACGAGATACTCTGGTCAAAAATATTATATGATATAGGCAAATTTATGCCTGAAGAGGCGTATATTAAAACATTTACTGCGCAGGGAATACATCTTTATACTTTCTTGGATGAATATGAAATGGGGGAATCAGAAGAGGGAAAACAGGTTATCTCATTTTCTATTAATGGAGATGCTCTGGATTATACAGAGGTACTGAAGC
>Ga0255371_10164_pt1 | contig 12822 bp, 10 predicted proteins | sample ANMaggSSYBR01I12_FD_182097 | JGI IMG/M metagenome (GOLD analysis project Ga0255371, IMG submission 182097) | Sediment cell enrichment communities from methane seep in Santa Monica Basin, California, United Staets - ANME aggregate JGI... | ecosystem: Environmental > Aquatic > Marine > Cold seeps >...
ATTCGTCCCGAAGTCTTGAGGAGCTGGCAGCAGAAATCGATGCTGATACACACGGTTGCTTTTTCGGATGAGGAATTCGTAATCAAGCCATTGAAGCCTTAATAAATAAGTAAATAACCCGACAAATAGATGTATAAAGGCTGCCAATATGTCAGGTGTCATACTTTCATATCGACAAATAGATCAGGTAAAGCTCCAATGCAAAATCGATCTTAAACAATTGTTTCCTGCCACAAAAAAACGAGAAAGAGAGAGATTTGAAAAAAAGTGGAATGCCTTTGTTGAATCTGACCCGTGCAATAATGAAATATTTGAGAGAAAAGTAGACCTGTTAAAATATCAATCAGAGCAGCTTATCCCAACGAAAGTTGATAATAGACCACCACTTTTGCTTGTCCTGGGAAACCCCGCCAGCCATTCAGTAAAAGAGGGGATGTTTTTTTCGTTTGAAGGAGATAAAAAAGAGCATCGTTTCTGGAAACACATTCTACAGCCGGCAGGAATTCTCGATCTTCCATATGATAAAAAACTATCTGTTTCAGCATTAAACAAACACCGGAAAAATCAGTTATTGAATCTTAATTATAAATCTACTTTTCGGATCGGACTCTGTGTTTTTATATCTATACCAAGTGCTCCAAGCGGTCCATGGTCAGGAATAGCCGGGGTTCAAAAACTAATAGGCGCTAAAGCGATGAGGAGCCTTGAAAAGGAAGAAAGTCGCAGAGTCATTGAATGCGCCAAAAAGTTCTTGACGCCGAATGGTATTGCCGTCGCATTTCAGAAAAATGCCTGGAATGCTTTACGTTCGTCTAAAGATCGTGAATATAAACTTGCTTTAGCCAAGGACGGCAAACTTAAAGGCAGATTAAAACATATGACAAATGTTCCTTTGCTCGGGGTTCCTCCAACCCGTTTGTCCGGCCCTTGCTCTAAAATGTTACGCCAATTATTAGAAGTACCAGAAAGGTAAGGACAGTCCTGACGCATATGTATATGCAGTCAAGCCGTCCAAGGATTTATGAGGATTGAAAATATTTTTTGTCGCAAAATAACTACAGACAACAAAACGGTGTTTTGATAGTATAGCCTGGAATCATTATAATCGACATAAGGAGTCAGCGAGGCTATGCTTGAAAAAAAGGTTACCGGTATTACCCAATGCGGTCGTGAGATCACAGTTCAAGAGATTGAGGAAATAAAGGAAACAGTCAGTATGTTTTGGCGGTTAAGCAGGAAAGAGTTGGCGCAGACAATAGCGGAGAACTTGCAATGGTATAGAGCATCGGGAACTAACAAGGTCGATGCCAGTCTTAAATTATTGGAGAAGCTGGAGTCACAAGGTGTTTTACAACTCCCTGGAAAGCGGACAATACCCAAACCTACAATTAAAAGAGGGATTTCCCTAACAGAGGAAACAGAGCCTCAGCCTGAAATAGCTTGCAAACTTAAGGAGCTATATCCGGTAGAACTGGAGATTGTAAAAGATAAAGATATTGCAGCACTATGGAAACAATATGTATCACGGTATCATTACCTGGGATACAAAAAACCCTTTGGATATACGCTGCGATATTTTATTAAAAGCGAGCGGGGTCGATTAGGTTGTGTTCTGTTTTCCGGTGCAGCAAAATCTATGGGGGCAAGAGACCGTTGGATTGGCTGGACGGAAAAACATCGTTTGAACAATCTGGCTTGGGTTATTAATAATTCACGGTTTTTGATTTTTCCATGGGTGCGGGTCAAAAATCTTGCCAGCCATGTATTGGGTCAAATCAACCGGCAAATAAGAGTACATTGGCAAGAGCGTTGGGGCTATTCTCCGGTATTAATGGAGACTTTTGTAGACCCGGCCCATTATCAAGGTATCTGTTACAAGGCGGCCAATTGGCAATATCTGGGCATGACAACCGGCCAGGGTCTTGTTCGAAAGGGTAAGAGCTACACCACCAGTCCAAAGAAAATATTCATAAAACCTCTGGTAAAAAATTATCGCGATCTGCTTTGTTCGGAAGAACTAGTTGGGAGGACGATATGAGCAAGCTCAGCAGTCGTCCAAATCGCGAAGCTATCAAGAAGCAGAGAAAGGAAGCGAAGAAAGCCGAAAAGCATCTGTTGAAAATTCAGCGAGCAAAAGGTTTTAAAAGTGTTCAGCCTTCAATCAGTAATGGTAAAAACAAATATAAAACTGTAGCTAAAGAACAGCAAATCCGTATGACAGCCGTTACAGAACAACATCGGATTTTACAGGCAAATTTACCGGTTTTGCTAAAACGGTTGTCCAGGATACCAGATCCGAGGAATCCGAAGAAGATCAAATACAAACTGACGGCGCTTATGATTTACGGCATTTTGACTTTTGTTTTTCAGATGTCTTCCAAGCGAGAAGCCAACAGGAAAATGACCCTTCCGATGTTTATACCTAAATTGAGCGATTTTTTACACGACTTGCACCAATCTCTTGCGCATCAAGGACTTGCGAAAAGTCTCGACATATCCATTGGTATGCCTGGCATTTAAAAGACTTGCCAGGCGTTTGAAATCTACATTTAAAAGACTGCCTGTGATGGTGCTTTTGGACGGACGATAAACGTACTGGCTCAATATTCTGAAAGCCTTGTTCAGATTTTTATTGAAAAGGGAGTGCGTGGTTTTATAAGTTTTGTCTGTGAAACTTTAACTGGGCTATGGCTGGATATTAACTGGGTGAAGGCACGTCTGAAGCAAACCTATCAACTGCATTTGATATAAGCAGAATTAACCACCTCGATATCCTTCAAATACTGAAAGGTTTGAAGCAAAATGCCCTTTTGCAACAAATTTGATTAAACATCGAGCAAGTTTGTCGCTTAAAGCAGTTTTTTACGAATAATTGAGTTTGTTTTGGTAAAAAATAGCCGAAACATGGCGGTAATCCCTTTTTAAAAAACTCACGCGTCAGGGCTGGGTTCAACAACTTAATCTTGACACCTATTTATAAATTGGTTAATAAATCCAGCTTAGCTTTTTTTGTACCAGTTTGGCCACAAGACACTAAGACGCCAACTTGAGACCTTTGAAAAATTTTATAGTTTTCGTTCGGGCACCAATTATCTGAAAATCTATATTTTAAAACGGACATTGAGTGGAAATGGATAAAACAAGCGACACAATTGAGAAACGAAGAAAAAAACTATCTGAGTTAAAAGACAATGATATCAATCTATTCCCGAATGATTTTATTGTTTCGCATAATGTTAAGGATTTGAGAGATGCCATAGAAGAGTCACAGCATTCGATTAAAGAAGATGCTGTCTTTATCGTTGCAGGCCGAATGATGGCAATTAATCGTTTTGGAAAGGCATCTTTTATCAGGTTCAGGGATAGAACAGGACAGTTCCAGGCATATATTAGAAAAGATAAAATAGGTGATCAGGCTTACGATATCTTTAAAAAGCTGGATATCGGTGATTTTGTGGGCCTGAGAGGAGGCGTTTTCAAAACCAGAACCGGCGAGTGGACCCTTATGGCCGATAAGCTGAAGCTTATAACAAAGGCAATAAGGCCTCTTCCGGAAAAATTTCACGGCCTTAAAGATCCTGAAAAGCGCTATCGACGGCGCTATCTTGATTTAATTATGAATTCGAATGTGCGTGAAATATTTATAAAAAGAAGCCGGATAATTCAGGCTGTACGTACATTTTTCCTTGACAGGGATTTTCTGGAGGTAGAAACTCCTATGATGCAGCCTATCCCGGGCGGGGCAGAGGCTACACCATTTATAACTCACCATAATGCACTTGGTTTGGATCTTTTTCTGCGCATTGCCCCTGAGCTGTATTTAAAACGACTTGTTGTGGGTGGTTTTGAAAGGATTTTCGAGATAAACAGAAATTTCAGGAATGAAGGGATTTCAACCAAGCATAATCCTGAATTTACAATGCTGGAGTTCTATCAGGCATATGCAACCCACGATGACCTTATGGATTTGACAGAAGAAATGTTCGGTTACATGGCCAGGGAGGTTACAGGGTCAACAAAGATAACATACCAGAACAACGACATTGATCTCGGAGGCAAGTGGAACAGGATGACCCTTACATATGCTTTGGAGACAATTGGAGGCATAGATCCCGGCCTTTTAAAAGATAAAGAAAAACTCCTTGAATTTGCTTCTTCAAAGTCAATCAAAATTACAAAAACCAAGTATCTCGGAAAAGTAATATCAAAGCTGTTCGATATTTTGGTGGAACCAAAATTAATACAGCCGACATTCATAACAGGATATCCTGTAGAAATTTCTCCCCTTTCCAGAAAAAACGAAAAAAATAGCGAACTTACAGACAGGTTTGAACTTTTCATTGCAGGGCATGAAATTGCCAATGGATTTTCGGAGATCAATGATCCTGAGGATCAAAAAAATCGGTTCCTTCAGCAGGTTGCAGACAGAGAGGCGGGTGATGAGGAAGCGCATTTCATGGATGAAGACTACATAGAAGCGCTTGAATACGGTATGCCACCGGCTGCAGGCGAGGGAATAGGAATAGACAGAGTTGCTATGCTCCTTACAGATTCCGCCTCTATCCGTGAAGTTATTCTTTTTCCACATATGAAGCCAAAGGGTTAAATTTATAGTAGGGGCGAATCTTGTGTTCGCCCTAATCAGGGCGAATCTTGTGTTCGCCCTAATCAGGGCGAATCTTGTGTTCGCCCTAATCAGGGCGAATCTTGTGTTCGCCCTAATCAGGGCGATCACAAGGATCGCCCCTACTGAAAGTTCGCACGAAGGGCGCTAATTTAATTATTTATTATGTCTTTTGAATTTTTCATAGGAAGTCGCTATCTCAGGACTAAACAAAAACAAGCCTTTATTTCGCTGATCACCGTTCTTTCCATAGCGGGCGTTACAGTTGGCGTTATGGCCCTGATTGTAGTAATTGCCGTTATGACCGGCTTTGAATACGACCTTAAATCACGCATACTTGGAGTGGAGTCGCATATAGTCATTATGCGCCATAACGTCCCTTTTTCCGACTATCGCAACATTCTGGAACATGTGGAAAATACCGACGGAGTTGAAGCAGCCACTCCTTTTATTAATTCCCAGGTTATACTTCGTTCATCATTATCGCTATCAGGCGCTGTTTTAAGAGGAATAGATCCTGATTCAGCGGACAGAGTTATAAAAAATCTCGACAAGGTTTTCCTGAAAAATCTTAAAGAAACGGATCAAAGAAAAAGTACATCCATTGCCATGCCGGGTATAATTTTAGGCAAAGAACTTGCTGAAAATTTAGGAGTAATGCAGGGCGACCCTGTCCATCTGATATCGCCGAGGGGAATGATTTCTCCAATAGGGCACATACCGACGATGAAACGGTTTAAGGTGGCAGGCTTATTCGAGTCAGGCATGTATGAATATGACAGATCACTGGCTTACATACATATAAAAGATGCCCAGAAAATTTTGCGCATGGGAAATTCTGTAAACGGAATTGAAGTCCGTGTTAACGACATTTACAATGCCAGAGATATTGCGGTCAGGATAGTCAAAGAACTTGGCTTTCAGTACTGGGCAAGGGACTGGATGCAGATGAATCAAAACCTGTTTTCAGCACTCAAGCTGGAAAAAACGGTTATGTTTATCATTCTGGCACTTATTGTTCTTGTTGCGGCCTTTAACATTGCCAGCACGCTCATCATGATGGTTATGGAAAAGACCAAGGACATTGCTATCTTAAAAGCCATGGGCGCCACAGATAAAAGTATTAGAAAAATTTTTGTCTTTAAAGGTGTAGTAATAGGATCTATAGGAACCATTTTTGGAGTATGCCTGGGATTTATTCTGTGTACAGTGCTAAAGTATTACCAGTTCATCGAACTTCCAGGCGATGTATATTATATTACAACCCTCCCCGTAAAACTTGAGCTTTTAGATGTTGTTATGATAGCCTCTGCAGCAATGGCAATCAGTTTTTTAGCAACACTCTATCCCGCAAGGCAGGCATCCAAACTTGATCCTGTTGAGGCAATACGTTATGGTTAACAGCGATTCTGTTTCAGATCATTTGATAGCCGCCAGAGACATCCGTAAAAATTTCGACAATGCCGGCGCCCGTATCGAAATCCTGAAAGATTTATACTTTAATCTGGATATCGGTGAAACAATAGCTGTTGTTGGTGCATCCGGAATTGGAAAGTCGACTCTTCTACATATATTAGGCACTCTTGACCGGCCTGACAGCGGAAATCTTTTTTTTAAAGGAGATGATGTTTTTCTTTTTGACAATGATAAATTAGCTCGATTTCGCAATGAATTTGTCGGCTTTGTTTTCCAGTTTCATCACCTTTTGCCGGAGTTCAGTGCTATTGAAAATACAATGATGCCCGCGCTTATCAAGGGTCTCAGTAAAGATAATTCCAGTAAGGCTGCGGAGGAAATACTGGTAAGGGTTGGATTAAGAGACAGGCTTTTTTACAGGGTAGGAAAACTATCCGGAGGCGAACAGCAGAGGGTTGCTCTGGCAAGGGCATTAATCCTCAAACCCGCCATTCTTTTTGCCGATGAGCCTACCGGTAATCTTGACAAAAAAAACAGCGAACAGGTTCACGAACTTCTTTTGGAGCTGAATCAAGAACTTCGGATGGCACTGGTTGTGGTAACGCACAACCTGAAGCTAGCATCGTGCATGTCGCAGAGCCTGACCATTATTAACGGAAAACTTGTGACCAGTGCGGTTTAGCCATTAGCTGTCAATCGTCATTTCTCCAAAATCTGTTATAATCAGAAATAATGTAGGAGCGGTTTTAACCGCGACCTATTGATGCAGATCACTAACAAATGTAAATTTACTCATATATGGTCGGGGTTAAAACCCCTCCTACATGTAGGATATTCCCAAATGGGAAACTTATTTAAACCTCAATCCTAACCGCACAGGTTGAAAACTTGTAAAAACGAGATAAGTGTTCTCTATGCAAAAATATTTAAACCTGCTTCTAATGGCAATGATTTTATTTCTTCCGGCCGGAGTATATTCTCTGGAAACAGTTCGAGTCTTGGTGCTGCCTTTTGAAATTCATTCACAACAAGACCTGTCATATCTTAAAACTGAAATCCTTGGGGTATTAAAAAACCATTTTAAACAGAACGGCGCTATTGTAATAGAAATCGACAGCATCCCGGATTTTTCATTGGAAAATCAGCCAAAAAGCGTAGCCGGAATGAGAAACCTCGGCATTAAGAGCGGAGCTGATTATGTTGTCTGGGGAAGCCTGACCTGGCTGGGACAAAAATTCAGCATAGACACAAAAATGCTGGAATCTTTTAATAATGAGCCGCCAACCATTTTATTTGTTGAAGGAAAAGGCGTAGAAAATCTGTTTGGAAGCGTAAAAAAACTTTCAGAAAACCTTGGTATTAGAATTTTCAAGCATGAAAAAATTGCCGCAGTGCTTGTTGAAGGAAATAAACGTATAGAAATTGATGCCATAAAAAAATACATAAAAATAAAACAGGGTGACATCTTCAATGCCAAAAAGATTTCAGAGGACTTAAAGTCTGTATATTCGATGGGTTATTTTGAAAACATCAGGATTGAGTCTAATGATAAACCTGAAGGAAAAATAATTATATTCCAAGTTAAAGAAAAACCGACTATCAGGGTAATCAACATTAAAGGCAATAAAGTTTATGAAGATGAAGAAATAAAGGAGTATCTAAACATCAGGACTGGTTCAATATTAAATATATTTAAGATAAACAGTAATATCAAACGGATAGAAGAACTGTATAAGGAAAAGAACTATCATAATATTAAAGTGGATTACGATTTAAAGCAACTTGAACACAATCAGGCAGACCTTGAATTTATCATTGAGGAAGGCGAAAAAGTTCAAATAAAAAAAATAATATTTGAAGGAAACAATGCATTTGACAGTGACAAACTTAAGGGCCTGATGAGAACGTCGGAAAAGGGTTTTTTTTCGTGGCTGACTTCATCCGGAGAGCTGAATATAGAAGATCTTAATCAGGACATTACCAGGCTTTCGGCTTTTTATAATAATAACGGATATATACATGCCAGGATCGGAGAGCAGCAGATCGAATATAAGGACAAGTGGATATATATTACGATAAAAATAGATGAAGGACCACGGTTCAAGGTTGGAAGGGTTGATATCGAAGGAGACATAGTTCTGTCAAAAGAAGAATTAGCCAAAAAACTCAAGATAAAAAAAGAAGAGTTTTTCAACCGTGAAGTTGTTCGAAATGATGTGCTTGCCCTCACAGATATATACTCTGACGAAGGATATGCATACGCGGAAATAACGCCACGTATTGACAAAGATTTTGATCAACTTTTGGTAAACATCATTTATGTCATTAAAAAAGGCAAACAGGTATATTTTGAAAAAATTATTATTGCCGGAAACACAAAAACAAGGGATAAAGTCATACGCCGCGAACTTAAGGTTTATGAGCAGGAACTTTTCAGCGGACGTCGATTAAAAAGAGGGATGCGTAATCTCTACCGGCTTGACTTTTTCGAGGACATTAAGGTTAATACAATAAAGGGAAGCTCAGATGACAGGATGATATTGAAAATCGATGTTTCTGAAAAGCCGACCGGCACTTTCAGTTTTGGGGGCGGCTACAGCAGCGTTGAAAATCTGTTTCTCATGGCGTCCATATCTCAGAGGAATCTTTTCGGACGCGGCCAGATTCTAAATCTGAAAGGAGAAATCGGCGGAAGAACAAACAGATACACCTTAAGTTTTACAGAACCATGGCTTTTTGATATTCCATTATCAGCCGGTTTTGATCTTTACAACTGGGATAGAGATTACGATTCATACGATAAGAACAGTACAGGCGGTGGTGTGAGATTTGGCTATCCGATCTATGATTTTACAAGGCTCTACTTGTCATATAAATATGAGATCGGCGACATTTCCAATATTGAAGATGACGCCTCAGAAAGTATCTGGGAAATGGAAGGCGAAAGTGTTTTAAGCAGTATATCCACCGTACTGCGTTACGATTCGAGGGACAGAATTTTTAATCCAACGGAAGGCCAGAATCACAGTATAAGTATGGAATATGCGGGTCTCGGCGGTGATATCGGCTTTACAAAATATTTGGCGGAAACAGGCTGGTATATACCTCTGTTCTGGGGAGCAGTTGGTTTTATGCATGGTGAAATAGGCTATGTAAAAGAAAGTTCCGGAAAAAAACTCCCGGATTACGAACGCTTCTATCTTGGCGGTATGAATTCAATGCGTGGATTTGACTGGCAGGATATTCATGTTACAGATGATTATGGCGCCGAGATCGGAGGAGAAACGTATATCCAGTTTAACATCGAATTTGTATTTCCTTTAATCGAAAAAGCAGGAATCGTCGGTGTTATATTTTATGATACCGGCAACGTATATGAGTCTGCTGGAAGCATAAAACTGGGTAATATGCGACAAAGCGCCGGATACGGCTTTAGATGGTATTCTCCCATAGGTCCTATCCGCCTTGAAAATGGATATATACTGGATCCTGAAGAGGGAGAGGATACTGGCGGTCGCTGGGATTTTACAATGGGAGCGGCGTTTTAATTGATCGGTATGATAGGATAACGGACAAAGACAGGAAATATCTCACGCAAAGGCGCAAAGACGCAAAGGTAAAGAAAGTATATGCCTGAGAATGAGATTGCGAAGATAGTTGTTGACGTATCTGCGACTGGCAGACAAGAGGTTGGGATTGTTAATCAATTTCGATTAGGAATTAATGCGTGAAGGTATATCAAGAGTTGTCAACGGGTTATAGATTTAAAATCTTTGCGCCTTTGCGTGAGACAATAAATTTATTAATAGGAGGAGGATAAAATGCAAACCGCAAAAATAGCTTTTGCTGCTGCAATCTTGTTTTTGTTTTCACTTACTGCTTCATATGGTGCGGATGTTGCCAAGATTGGAGTGGTTGATTTTCAGAGAATTCTCGAGGTATCAAGTTCCGGCAAATCCGCACAGGCGGAAATCAAAAGCCGGGGAGAAAAGATGGAGGCTGATCTCAAGGAAAAAGGAACCGAATTAGAAGAATTAAAAAAGAGACTTGAACGCGAAGTCCTGGTTATGAGCAAAGAAATGCGCGAAGAAAAAGAACGTGAATTCAGGATTAAGATTAATGATTTTAAATCGCTTGAAAAAAAATATAAAGAAGAATTCAAGGTTTTAAACAACAGGCTTGTCAATCGTATAAAAAAAGATCTTTTTGAACTTATTGAAGAAATGGGAAAAAAAGAAGGATATCTCCTTATTCTTGAAAAACGGGAAGCTGGCATTTTGTATTCACCAACTGTAATAGATATAACAGACAAACTGATCCCGCTATACAATGAGAAGGTTGCACGGCAGGCTAAAAAGATTGATAATTGATGACTGATGATTGACTGATTGATTGTTGATTTGTGGAATCGCTTCGCTCTGTCTTTTTGTTATAAAATTAATAAAATACCTTCAATCAACAATCAACAATCAACAATTTTGACTATAGGTATAGTTCACAAACCGCATGCACAATTGTTATTGGCCGAAGTTAGAACCAAGCCCTAATGAGAATATATCATGAAAATATCGCTTGCAAAGATAGTCGAAATTGTTGGGGGCAGGTTTAAGGGCAATTCTGAAAAAATTATTAGCGGTATAGCCCCCTTTAATGAGGCGCTTGCTGACCATATAACATTTGCTGATAATAAAAAATTATTAAAAAGAATAGATGATACGAATGCCGGCGCTGTTATTGTTCCATCAGGCTTTGAAGAGTCTTCAAAAAATATTTTAATAGTAGATAATCCTCGTGTTTCTTTTGCAAAAACAATGGCTCTTTTTCATCCGCCTTCCAGACCTGACTATTCTAATAGTATTGATGGAATATGTTCAAATGCCTATATCGGCAATAATTTTGCATACGGAGAAAATGTTTCCATCGCTCCTTTTGTTGCGATCGGCAATAATGTTGTGCTTGGGAAAAATGTTATCCTGCATCCTAACGTAGTTATTGGAGATGATGTAGTTATTGGAGATGATGTATTAATATACCCAAATGTGACTGTACTTGAAAGATGCAGGATCGGGAACAGAGTTATAATTCATGCCGGATCAGTAATAGGAAGCGATGGTTATGGTTTTGCTCCTGACGGAGAAAAATATTATAAAATCCCTCAGACAGGTATAGTTCAGATAGATGATGATGTTGAAATTGGAGCATGCAATACAATAGACAGGGCAACTTTTGGTAAGACTTGGATTCGCAAAGGCGTTAAGACAGATAATCTCGTTCAGATTGCCCATAATGTTATTATAGGTGAAAACACTTTGCTCGTAGCACAGGTCGCAATCGCAGGAAGCGTGGTCATAGGCAAACATGTAACAATTGCGGGACAAGCAGCAATATCGGGACACCTAACCGTTGGCGACAATGTCACTGTCGGCCCTACGGCCGGTGTTGCAAAGTCTGTCCCGGATAACCAGATCGTATCCGGAGCACCTGCAATGCCCCACAGATTATGGCTGCGGGTGCAGAGAATTATACCTATGCTTCCCGAACTCAGCAAAAAGCTATCTGAAATTGAAAAGAAATTAAATAAAATTGAGGAGAAACTTAGTTAAGGGTTTACAGCTCACAGTTTTTTCAATGAGCTATGCAACGACTGAAGCATTTTAACCGTGAACGACTATGCAACAGGAGAAAGATAATGAAGAATAATTATGATATTCAGAAAATAATGAGCTTGCTTCCTCACCGCTATCCATTTCTTCTGGTTGATCGAATACTTGAGCTTGTAACTGATGAAAAGGTTGTCGCCCTTAAAAATGTCAGCATAAATGAACCGTTTTTTCAGGGGCATTTTCCGGGTTCTCCTATTATGCCGGGCGTACTTATAATAGAGGCTATGGCTCAGGCGGGCGGCGTACTGGTTTTTAAATCCCTGCCAGAGGAAAAGCATGGTGCTCTTATATATTTTATGGGAATTGACAAAGTCAAATTCAGAAAGCCTGTTTTACCGGGCGACCAGCTTTTGCTTGAAATCAAAATACTAAAACAGCGAGCAAAGGCAATTAAAATGTCAGGTACCGCATTTGTAGACGAAAAAGTCGTTGCTGAAGCTGAATTTATGGCCACTATTGGAGAAAAAGTATGATACATCCAACCGCAATTATCGATCCCAAGGCTGAACTGGACTCCACCGTAGAAGTCGGTCCGTATTCGATTATTGGAGAAGATGTTTCTATCGGAGCTGGAACAATAATAGGTCCCCATGTAGTGATTGAACCTTATGTTACCATTGGGCCGGAATGTCATATATTTCAGTACGCGGCGATTGGCGCTGCTCCACAGTCATTAAAGTTTGAAGGCGACAAAACCTATGTTACCATTGGGCGTAAAACAATTATACGCGAGTTTGTTACAATTCACAGAGGAACAGGATTTGGCGGCGGCATAACTGAAGTCGGCGAGGAAAATTTCCTAATGGCTTATACTCACATCGCCCATGACTGCAAAGTCGGCCGAAAAGTCGTCATGTCAAACAATGCAACACTTGGAGGACATATTACAATTGGCGATTATGCAACCATTGGAGGACTTGTAGCTATTCACCAGTTCGTAAGAATAGGTGACTATGCTTTTGTGGGAGGAAAATCCGCTGTTGTAAAAGACATACCGCCCTATGTTATTGCAGCAGGTGACAGAGCCATGCTTCACGGCTTAAACAGTGTGGGCCTGAAGCGAAGTGGCTTTTCTCAAAGCAAACTCAAATTATTAAAAAAAGCTTACAGAATTATTTT
>Ga0255371_10160_pt2 | contig 12739 bp, 13 predicted proteins | sample ANMaggSSYBR01I12_FD_182097 | JGI IMG/M metagenome (GOLD analysis project Ga0255371, IMG submission 182097) | Sediment cell enrichment communities from methane seep in Santa Monica Basin, California, United Staets - ANME aggregate JGI... | ecosystem: Environmental > Aquatic > Marine > Cold seeps >...
ATATTGCCTTTTCCTACAAGATGCTTCTGCCCGACAAAGCCATTAAGGTCATCAGGGCGCATCCTGTCTGCAAGGGGGATACCGGACCCTATCTTTTTTAAGATACCGGGCTTAAAATCATCAAATAAAGTCAAAAAAACTATCCTTCGATCGTTTTAATATAGATCATCCTGTCTCTGGGACCGTCGAACTCACAGAAATAAATACCCTGCCAGGTCCCGAGCACAAGGCTGCCTTTCTCGACAATAAGGGTAAGAGCAGTCCCTATAAGCGATGACTTTATATGTGAATCTGAATTGCCTTCAGGGTGAGTATAATTTTCACCTTTTGGTATCATCTTATTAAGCTTTGATTCTATATCAGCCTGTACGGTCGGATCGGCATTTTCATTAATGGTTATGCCTGCAGTTGAATGAGGTATATGGATATAGCACAAACCGCTTTCTATTCTTGCTCTTGATAAGGCTCCGCTGATCTCACCGGTTATGTCTATAAAATCATTTCTTTTTGTTGTGGTAAGTTCGAGAACTTCAAACATCATAAACCTTTCTATAGTATAGTCGCTCCTATATTGATGATCCAATAAATATAATGATTATAAAACAAAACCTGATAGCAATAAATAAAAATTTGCTTGAAAAATTAAACTATATTATATATAACATAAAAGGATGAATAAAGGGATAAAAATCCCATAATGACCTATATTATGATAAATCAAAAAATATCAACTATTTTGCGGAGGTCCTAAAGGGTATTGAACTCAAATAAATCTTTAAAAAAAGAAAAGAAATATGGAGTGGTCGGCATAGGAAATGCAATAGTCGACATATTTGCCAATGTGGAAGATGAGTTTATTAGTGAAAATAAGCTTGAAAAAGGCATGATGAAGCTGATAGATGAATCAGATATCGAACACTTAAATAAAAGGATAGTAGCTTCAAAGCAGGAATCCGGGGGTTCTGCAGCCAATACAATTGCAGGACTGGCTTCGCTTGGAAATAATGTGGCCTTTATTGGCAAGGTAAAAGATGATATTCTGGGACGTTCATTTGAAAAGGGACTAAGTGATCTGGGAGTACTGTACTGTACCAGAAAAGCTGCGGAGGGAAGCCCTACTGCATGCTGCATCGTACTGTCAACTCCCGATGCACAGAGGACAATGAATACCTTTTTGGGAATATCGGGCACCCTGGCATCTGAAGATATTGATGAGAAAATTATTTTGGATTCTAAGATAATTTATCTGGAAGGTTATTTATGGGACAGCGATAATGCCAAGAAAGCATTTCTAAAAGCTATAGAGCTGGCTGGAAAAAGCAGTGGAGAAGTGGCTCTTACCCTTTCAGACTCATTCTGCGTGGAGAGGCACAGGGATGAATTCTTAGAGCTATTAGAAAAGCATACGGATATTCTCTTTGCAAATGAAGATGAGATAAAGATGCTTTTTCAGGTATCTACATTTGAAGATGCTGTAAAATGCTGCAGGAATAAAAGGGCTGTCTTTGCCCTCACAAGGGGGGAGGCGGGATCAGTGATAATCGAAGGCAGCAGGCAATATCATATTAAGCCGGAAATAAATATTGAGGTACTTGATACAACAGGAGCCGGAGATATGTATGCAGCGGGATTTTTGCACGGCTATATTAATAATAAGCACCTTAGTATATGCGGCAGGATGGGGAATCTGACTGCAGCTGCAGTACTCCCGCATTTTGGAGCCAGGCCCGGGATATCATTATCGGATATATTGAAACGCAGCGGCTATAAATAATGGGCCGGTATAAAAATATAAGCCAATATCAGGGGAAGGATCGATATGGGTAAAAATATTGAAGCAGAGATAGGAGTATTTGGAGGCTCGGGCTTCTATTCGTTTTTGGAAGACAGGGAAGAGATCGAGATAAAGACTCCATATGGCCCGCCATCAGATAAGGTGGTCCTTGGAGAGGTCGGCAGCAAGAAAGTAGCCTTTATGCCCAGACATGGAAGAAATCACAATCTTCCTCCCCATATGATAAATTTCAGGGCCAATATCTATGCAATGAAGAAGCTGGGAGTAAAGTATATATTCGGACCCTGTGCATCCGGAAGTCTCCAGCCTCATATAAAGCCGGGCCAGTTTGTAATATGTGATCAGTTTGTAGACAGGACCAATGGAAGAAAAGATACTTTTTATGATGGGCCCAAAGCTGTACATATCGGGATGGCAGAGCCCTATTGTCCCGATCTTAGAAAGATAATAATAGAAAGTGCAAAAGAGCTTGGCATAGAGTATCACAGTAAAGGTACCGTCGTTATAATACAGGGTCCCAGGTTCAGCACTATCGCAGAAAGTAAATGGTTTGCCTCCCAGGGCTGGGAAGTCGTCAATATGACACAGTATCCGGAAAATTATCTGGCCAGGGAGCAAGAGATATGCTATGCAAATATATCCCTCATAACAGATTATGATGTAGGGCTCGAGAGTCATCCGGATGTAAATCCGGTAAATATGGAGGAAGTTGTAAGGGTCTTTAATGAGAATAATGAGAAGATAAGAGACCTTCTTTTCAGGTCCATTGAAAAGATCACAGGGGAAAGAAAATGCCTGTGCCGGAGAGCATTAAAGGATGCTATTTAAAATAAGCAGCAAAGAGGATTCTATGAAGATAGTAATAGCTTCAGATAAATATAAGGGGAGCCTTTCCGCGCTTGAAGTATGCACCATAATAGGAAGGACAATAAAGGAGCTTGACCCGGAAATAGCAATTGAGATCAGCCCAATGGCTGATGGCGGAGAGGGAACGGTCGGGACACTGGTAGAGAGCCTTGATGGGAAAATAGTAGAGATCTGTGCCACAGGTCCTCTCGGAGAAAAGGTCCGTGCAGAGCTGGGGATGATGGATGATGGTACGGCAGTTATTGAAATGGCTTCTGCGTCCGGATATGTCCTTGTCCCCAGGGACAGAAGAAACCCTATGGAGACCACTACATTTGGAACAGGTGAGCTTATAAAAAAGGCTCTGGAGCTTGGAAGCAAAAAAATCATTGTGGGAATAGGAGGAAGCGCCACTAATGATGGAGGCATGGGAATGGCCCAGGCTCTCGGATATGAGTTTATTGGGTCAGACGGAGAAATACTTGGATTTGGGGGGAAACAGCTCCAAAAGCTTAAAAAGATCAAAACAGACAATGTCCATAGCGGACTATCTTCTACAGTCATAGAGATTGCATGCGATGTAGACAATCCACTTTTTGGAAAAAGAGGAGCAGCATATGTATACGGTCCGCAAAAAGGAGCGGACCCGGAAATGGTTGCCAGCCTTGACAGCGGACTTAGAAACTTTGCAAAAGTAGTTGCAAATGATACTGGGAAAGATATTTCAGGACTTCCCGGAGCAGGTGCAGCCGGGGGTCTTGGGGCCGGACTTGCAGCATTTGCCGGAGCATCACTCAGGCCGGGGACTGATATTGTTATCGAGGTCACCGGACTTGATAAAAAAATAAGGGATGCTGATCTTGTGATTACAGGAGAAGGCGCTATGGATGAACAGACATTCTATGGCAAGAGCTCCTTTGGAGTTGCAAAGCTTGCTTCAAAATACGGGATACCGGTTATATCGATAAATGGTTCGGTGCTTGCAAAGGGAGAAAAAATAAATACTGGAAATTCATCGCTTTTTGCTGGAAATTTCTCTATCATAAACAGGCCGATGAAGCTTGAAGAGGCAATAAAGCAGGCGCCGGAGCTTCTTGCTGCTGTAACAGCGGAGATAATGGGCTTTTATCTAAAAATAGTAAAGAAATAGTAAAATACCAATAATATATGGAGGTTAAAATGAAGCTTATAGGCGGAGTGGAAATACCCGGGATAGAGAAGCTTGGAAGCGGGAAAGTCAGGGAGATGTTTTCATTTAATAATGAGATGCTGATAGTCACCACTGACCGTATTTCTGCCTTTGATTATGTGCTTGATTCACTTATTCCGCTTAAAGGAATAATACTGAACAAGATATCTGTATTCTGGTTCAATTATCTTAAAGATGTAATGGGCAATCATCTGCTGGAAAGCGATATCGAAAAATTTCCAAAATTTCTAAAAAAATACCGTGATATGCTTAAGGGAAGATCTGTAATAGTAAAAAAGGTAAAGATCTATCCCATAGAATGCGTGGTCCGGGGATATATAACCGGATCTGGATGGGAAGAATACAAAAAGACTGGAATGATAGGGGATCTCAAGCTCCCAAAGGGTCTTGTAAAATGCGACCGTCTTCCGGAAGCCATATTTACTCCATCGACCAAGGAAGCTTCGGGTCATGATGTAGCAATAACCATAAATAAGGCCAAAAAGATATTCGGGGCAGACGTAATAAATGTCCTTCAGGGAAAAAGCATAGAACTTTATATGAAGGCCTCTGAATATGCGATGCGCAGGGGAATAATAATCGCAGATACCAAATTCGAATTCGGTATTACAGAAAATGATGAGATAATACTTGCTGACGAGGTCCTCACACCTGATTCTTCAAGATTCTGGCCATTGGATGAATTTGAGCCCGGAAGGGAGCAGGATAGCTATGACAAGCAGTTTGTGAGGAATTATCTTCTGTCTACTACATGGGACCGCAATTCAAAACCTCCAAAGCTGCCGGACGAAATAGCCAAAAAGACTTCGCAGCGATATATAGCAGCTTATGAGAATCTTACAGGCGAGAAGTTTACACCTTGAAGGGAAGGTACAAGGATTTGATAATAGATGTAGCTCTATCCAATAATTTTGAACAGGGGAGCCTCAAAGCTGATATAGAAAACTGCGTATGTGCTGTTATAGATGTAATCCGGGCGACTTCAACGATAGCGGCACTTTTTGGAAGCGGGATCAAAAGCGTAATAATAGCTTCAAATCTGGACCAGGCATATGCTTTAAAAAAGGATTTCCCCGAAAGGCTGCTCTGCGGGGAAAACAAAGGACTGGCCCCGGAAGGCTTTGACTATGGGAACTCGCCACTGGAATTTTCCAGGCTCGACCTTTCTGGAAGGGAAGCTATATTAAAGACTACTAATGGGACGGTTTCATTTTTAAAAGCTGTGGCTTCTCCTGCTGTTTTTTCACTTGCGGCACTTAATTTCAGGCATACTATGGATGCAGTCTTAAGCTGCGCCCTGGAAATGAAGAAGGATATCCTTCTAATGTGTTCCGGGGAGATGGGGAAAGTCGCATATGATGATACATATATTGCAGGAATGGCTGTCAAATATATACTGACAAGACCGGGAAAGTTTGAGTTCAGCGATAGTGCGAAGCTTGTCCTGTCATCCGTACTTGGAGAAAAGAGCATTGAGGCCGCCCTTGTAAAGTCTATAAGCGCCGCCTCTCTTAAGAAGGTCGGCCTGGGAGGTGATATTGCTTTCTGCGCCAGGCTCAATAATTATAATCTTGCTATAAAAGCGGAAATGTCCACATCAGGAAGCAGAAAATTCCCCGAACTCAAATTGGCATGATCGGACCGAAGTTATTTATTATCCATGCAGCTGCTAAAGAATACGCGGCCCTCTATCATTGGTATTTCCTTAGATGAAAACCAGAAATGACCCTCAAGCACAAGGTCTATCTGTACCACATAGGTCCCGGGATTATCGATGTTATTTATAAGGACCTCTACAGCAGCGGTCTCGCCCGGTTCCAGGTTTTCAGGCAGCGTTGAACGCGCAGTCTTATCATATTCAGTGTAGTCAACATCCTGCCCATAATAATGATAGCCTATCCTTACCATATTACTGCCTTCTGCCCGCCAGGTAAAATCGGAGGTATTGGTTACTTCGATCTTCACATAATTATCTGTATCGGTACAAAGAAAAGATGGCATATAACCGTAAAGCTCCGCTCCGATCAGGGCATTGTCATAATCTATGATCTCGATCTCTTCCTCTTCAATAGCTTCCTTGATCTGTTCGAGTTCTTCCTCAGTGAAGCCCGGAGCATCTTCTTTGTCTTCATTACCATTGGCCGCAGCTGCAGGAATGCCGCAGGACATTAAAAAAAATGATGTGCATAAAAGAAGTGAAACAATAGCTGCAATACTGGCATATTTCCTTATTTTCATCTTAAATTTATACCTTCCTATTTTGTAAAATTGTTTAATGATCAAAACTTTATTGATTGCCTATTATAAATTAGTTTTAATATTTTTTGAATAAAAGAACTTAAATCTATATAATAATATTTAGATTTTATTTCGTGATCTGAGAGGTAGGCCATTATGACATCATTAGAGATAGTTGGACTTGTAGCAATAATATTGATATCAGCTTTTGCGGTTGTAGCTGTGATCGTGGCCATTCCGCTTTTCAGGCTGCTGAACAGGGTCAGGTTCATGGCAGACAAATTAAGTGAGAGCCTTATACCGATGGTAGAGAAATTAAAAGATACAATAACTCACCTCAATACAGAAGTCGGGTCCCTTACTGATCTTACCCAGAGCGTGGCTTCTATAGTGGAGCAGCTTGAAAAAATAATAAAGTTGGCCAGAATAGTGGTTACGAGCCCCATAATAAAGCTTATAAGCGCCTCTGCGGGACTGATAAGCGGTATAAAAAATTCTGATTCCCAGCAAGAATAATAATATATCTAATTTTTATAAAGGAGAGTCCTGGATATGAATGACAGAAGCAAAAATTATGCTCCAGAGATAATAATCACGCTGGCAGCCGGCCTTGTGATCGGTTTTGCTGCCGGTATCCTGTTTGCCCCCAAAAGTGGAGAGAAAACACGGAAAGAACTTATCGAAAAAGGTGAGGAATTAATAGTAAAGGGCCGGGAAGGCTTTGAGGTTGCAAGGGTAAAATTTGCCGAGGCAAAGGATATGAGCGAAGAGTTCATAGAAAAAAGTAAGGAAGCTATTCATAAAGCTACAAAGACTGTTGAAGAAAAGGCTGTAAAAGCAAAGAAAAAAGTGAATAAAGTCATAAAAAAAGGTAAAAAGACTGCAAAAAAAGTGGAAGATACGCTCTCGTAGACAGGTTTTAAGATATTGATAGATAATAAGCTTGCTATAAAGATACTGGGTATACTCAATTCCGGAGGAGCATCATTTTCAGAGATATATATTCAAAAGAGGATCAGTAACTCGATCCGGCTCGAAGATGGGAAAATAGAAAACTCCAATAGTGGATTTGATTTTGGATGCGGACTGAGAGTCTGGAAAGGTGAAAGCACCTTTTATGGATATGTTGATTCAATAGAAAAAGACAGGCTGATTGAAGCAGCAAAAGTACTAAGTGCGGCAGGGAAAAGTTCTGGGACCGGAAGGATACTGGATCCTGGCAGCGGACTTAGACCTGCCAGAAGCAGCTATAATATATCGATCAGCAAACATCCGGACAAAATGGCAGCTGATTCCAGGAAGGACATACTTCTAAACACCAATAGGATCTGCCGGGAATATAATAGTAAGATCATACAGGTGACCGCTGCCATATCCGATCTGGAAGAAGAGATATATACAGCAAACTCATATGGAAATCAGTCTTCCCAGAAGGTAGTAAAGGTATTTTTATCCGTAAATGCTGTTGCTGGAAAAGGCAGGGAAATAAGGACCGGGTATAAGTCCCTTGCCCGGACGGCAGGATATGAGGTCCTTAACGGCGGTGCCGTGGAATATGCTGCCGGTGAAGCTTCCAGGATAGCCATAACCATGCTGGATGCAGTCGATGCGCCTACCGGAGCGCTGCCTGTGGTGATTGGACCGGCTTTTGGCGGAGTGATCTTCCATGAAGCCTGCGGTCATGGCCTTGAAGCTGATGCTGTCCTTAAAGATGCTACTGTATTTAAGGATATGACCGGGAAAAAAATAGCATCGGATATAGTAACTGCAATAGATGATTCAACACTGCCATATCACTGGGGCTCCTATAAGTTTGACGGAGAAGGGATACCCTCAAAAAAGACCACCCTTATAAAAGATGGCATCCTTGTAAACTTCATACATGATCTGAGGTCCTCCAAAAAACTAAATGAAGAACCTACTGGAAATGGCAGGAGACAGTCATACAGGCATGTACCCATCCCCAGGATGTCAAATACATATATTGCAGCGGGCAGCAGCAAAAAAGAAGATCTTATAGCCTCTGTCAAAAAAGGCATCTATGCAAAGGAATTTGCGGGCGGGCAGGTCGATCCGGCCACTGGTGATTTTGTCTTTGGGATAAGTGAAGGATATCTTATTGAAAACGGAAAAGTAGGGGCCCCGATAAAGGGTGCGACCCTTATAGGCAATGGCCCGGATATACTTAAAAAGATAGAAGCTGTAGCCGATGATATTGATTTTGCCCCCGGTTTCTGCGGCAAGCAGGGTCAATCAATGGCAAATGAAGTCGGGCAGCCGACAATAAAGATAAGCGGGATAACAGTCGGAGGCACAGGCAGCTGATATTGCAAAATAATGGGTAGGAAAATGATGATAGCGAAAAATAGCAAGACGGATTTAAAAAGAAAAGAGCTTATAGGTATCTGCAAGAAGGCTGCAGCCAGGATACCAAAGGGAAGTGTGGACCAGTGGGAGGTATTTGCCGCAAGGGGAATCGAAAATGATATCGAAGTATTTAATGGAAAGATAGAGACCCTATCTTTTTCAGATTCAACAGGAATAGGTATAAGGATATTTAAGGACCATTCGATCGGATATGCCTATACTGCGGTACTGGACGAAAATGCCATTGAAGATGCTATTGGGAAGGCTATTGCAAATTCGCGTATAACCAAAAAGGATCCTTTAAACTATCTGCCAACCGAAAAGGATTATAAATATAGAAAAGATAAGTCAAACAGCAGTCAGCTATTTAATGAGAATTTTCTTAAATACACAATAGATCAGAAGATAGGGATGATTGTAGAGCTTGAATCCATGACCAAAAAGGCAGACAGACGTATAACAGGGATAAGTGATGCGATGTATAATGACGGCATATCGGAAGTATGCATACTTAATTCGAATGGATTCTCAGGAAACTATAATAGCACGATCGCCATGGTATATATAAATGCCATATCGCGTGATGGAGAAGATATTTCTACTGGTGATTATTTTGGGATTGCCAGGGATCCTGCAAAGATGGACCTGGAAGAAATTGCAGGGAATGCGGCCAGAAGATCAGTCTCGATACTGGGAGGGAAAAAGATAAAGTCCGGGAAGATGGATATAATGCTGGATCCGATGGTAGCTGCCCAGTTTATGGGAGTGATCGCTTCTACACTGAATGCAGATTCGGTCCAGAAGGGCAAGTCCCTTTTTAAGTACAAACTGGGAAAGAAGATATTTAAGATCGATATAGATATATTTGATGACGGCACCCTTCCCGATGGACTTGCATCAAAGCCCTTTGACGGGGAAGGCGTTATAAAGGGGAAAACAGCCGTATTTGAAGAAGGCATGCTAAAGACTTTCCTGTATGACACCTATACGGCCAGGAAAGATAAGACACTATCAACCGGCAATGCATCAAGGGCCTCATACCGTTCTACACCGTCTGTGGGAGTGTCAAACTTCTATATAAGCCCGGGAAAGCATGACCGGCTGGATATGATAAAGTTAATAGATAGGGGCTTCTATATCATGGATATAATAGGGCTAGGATCGGGAACAAATCCCATATCAGGCCAGATGAGCGTGGGGGCAAAGGGCCTTATGATCGAAAAGGGAAGCCTGACCCATCCCGTAAAGGAAGTGACCATAGCTACTGATATCCTGAGTTTCCTGTCAGGTTTTAAAATGCTTGGAAATGATCTCAAGTTTGTACCCTCGGGAGGTTATATGGGAAGCCCTTCGGTACTGATTGAAAATATTGCTATAAGCGGCATATAGATAAGAGCCATTTCTATTTGTTATTTTTACTGGTTTTATGTTAGTATTTTCAAATTATTATATGGATCAATAAAAATTTTAGATATTACATAAATTGAGTATATTACAGTCAATTGTTTTAGGGATAATCCAGGGGATAACAGAGTTTTTTCCCATATCAAGCTCGGGGCATCTGGTGGTCATCCCCTTTTTCTTTGGATGGGATTATCCTCCCCTGTACTTTACCGTCACTGTTCATTTTGCCACTCTTCTTGCCGTAATTACTGTTTTTTACAGGGATATATACAGGATAATAAAAGCAGTTATATTGGGTATATTCAAAAAGAAATGGCGCCAGACATATGGCTTTAAGACAGGTATCTTTATAATGATCTCCACTATACCCGGAGCACTGGCGGGATATTTTCTTGATGATCTTTTTGAAGGCTTTTTTTCAAATCCCCTGGCAGTGGCAGGATTTTTACTGCTGACTGCATTTATACTATGGGGAAGCGAGATGATAGGGAAAAGAGCCGCAGGGAAGGCTGAATTTAGTTTTCTGAGTGCCCTGGCAGTAGGAATAGGACAGGCGCTTGCCATCTTTCCAGGTATTTCAAGATCTGGGACAACAATATCCTTTGCACGCTTTTTCGGGATCAAAAGGGAAGAGGCAGTGAGATTTTCTTTTCTGCTCTCAATACCAATAATACTGGGATCATTTCTTTTTGAGATCTCAAGATCTGCTGAAATGGTATTCGGAGGCGGAAGCGGAATATTATGGAGCCTCATCGCGGGCCTTGCATCTGCATACCTGGCCGGGTATTTTGCAATAAGGTATCTGCTGTATCTTGTTAGAAGGAAGAATTTGAATATCTTTGCGCTATATTGCATTTGCCTTTCTGCATCTATTTTTATATTTTATATAATAAAAAATAATATTTAAAAGGGCGGTTAAAAAAATTATGAAAGGTGTAATACTTGCAGGAGGACTCGGTACGCGTATGATGCCGTGTACAAAAGTGACAAATAAACATCTGCTTCCAGTATATAATAAGCCAATGATCTATTATCCATTGGGCACAATGGTAAAGGCAGGGCTCAAAGAGATCATGATAGTCACCGGCGGCAATAATGTGGGAGACTTCTTAAGGCTCCTTGGGAATGGGAGTGAATTCGGGCTAAAGGATATGAATTATACATATCAGGAAGGCGAGGGAGGCATAGCTGATGCATTAAAGCTTACAGAAAACTTTGTTGATGGAGAAAAAGTAATAGTCATGCTCGGTGATAATATCATAAAGGATGATATATCCAGAGCTGTAGCAGAGTTTGAGAAGCAGCCAGAAGGTGCAAGGATATTTTTAAAAGAAGTGCAGGATCCCGAAAGGTTTGGAGTTGCTGAGATAAAGGATGGAAAGGTCGTAAATATTGAGGAAAAACCAAAAGATCCAATATCAAACTATTCGGTAATAGGACTTTATATGTACGATAATCAGGTCTTTGATATAGTCAGGACCTTAAAGCCCTCAGCCAGGGGAGAGCTTGAAATAACAGATGTCAATAATGAATATATCAAAAGGGGCAGTATGACCTACTCTATCATAGATGGATGGTGGACCGATGCCGGCACCTTTGAATCGCTATACAGGGCAAGCAAGCTTGTGGCTGAGGATAAGATATAGGCAGGCGGACATATTGGAGTTCATGTGACAATCATAATCTTATAATTGATTGCCCGGCAGGCTATCCAGGTTTACCGGGATTTATTTTGGAGCATAGATAAAAGGGAGAAAATGGATAAAAATTACTATTCTTTGGACGTGGAAAAAGTTCTGGGATCATTGAAGACTTCTAAAAAGGGATTAACAGAAGAGGAAGTTAGAAATAGATTAGAAAAATACGGGACCAATGAGATAAAGAAAATAAAAGGGATCTCGCCGCTGGGAATATTTGTCAGGCAGTTTACATCATTTATCACTATAATCCTTTTGGTCGCTATTGTTATTTCTTTGCTGATGGGAGAGAGGCTGGATGCCATTGTCATCTCGATAATAGTGGTCCTTAATGGATTATTTGGCTTTGTCCAGGAGTATAAAGCAGAGAAAGCCATTGAGGCGCTAAAAAAATTAACCGCATTAAAGGCAATAGTCATTAGAGCCGGGATGGAAAAAGAGATCGATTCTAAAGAATTGGTCCCTGGCGATATTATCTTATTGGAGACTGGAAGCAAGGTCCCTGCTGACGGGAGACTATTTCAGATCTCCAGTCTGGAAGTAGACGAAGCACCGCTGACAGGTGAATCGGTACCGTCAAAAAAAATTACTGGAACAGTTGATGAAAAAACACCGGTAAACGATCAGGAGAATATGGTTTTTATGGGGACGATTGTAACGAAGGGCCATGCAAAAGCAGTTGCCACAAATACAGGCATGGATACAGAAATGGGCAAAATCGCTGAATTGGTACAGGAAGTAAAGGAAAAGCTGACTCCTTTGCAGGAGAAGTTGAAACAGTTTGGCAAATGGCTCGGCTATGTCACTATTGGGATCTGTATTATTGTTTTTGGAGTCGGTATTTTAAGAGAATATTTTAGATCGGGTTCTTTTGAAATAGATTATGTAAGCGAAATGTTTTTGGCCTCAGTTGCCCTGGCTATAGCTGCTATCCCGGAGGGCCTGCCTGCTATTGTTACAATTTCTCTGGCTCTCGGCGTTAGAAAAATGGCCAAACAAAATGCCCTGATCAGGCAGCTGCCTGCTGTCGAGACTCTGGGCTGCACTAATGTGATCTGCTCTGATAAAACCGGGACCCTGACAAAAAACGAGATGACTGTCAGGGAGATCTATGCTAATAATACACTGGTCAGGGTCACTGGCAATGGCTATGAACCGGATGGCAGCTTTATTGGCGCCAGC
>Ga0255371_10166_pt1 | contig 12650 bp, 11 predicted proteins | sample ANMaggSSYBR01I12_FD_182097 | JGI IMG/M metagenome (GOLD analysis project Ga0255371, IMG submission 182097) | Sediment cell enrichment communities from methane seep in Santa Monica Basin, California, United Staets - ANME aggregate JGI... | ecosystem: Environmental > Aquatic > Marine > Cold seeps >...
TAAAATTGATGATATTCTAAAAGACTACAAAAGCTGGGCAAACATTCATCAGGGAAGCGAAATGGCTTTTTTTAAGACAAAGCCGGATATAATTCCCTTTTTTGGCGAGTTTTCCACATCACAAATCAAAGCAGATATAAAAAAGAAGGAGCAAAAACAACAGAACGAAAAAAAGCAGGACTCTCTTTTAAATGCAAGAATTTTTCTTCATATGGCCCAGGAATTCGACTCGCAAAACTGGGAAATAAACAAAGCTCTTCTATTATCGGAAGAAAAAACATTGAATCTCATTGATAATCTCAAAGGAGAGGATGAGGATGAATTATCATTTAAAGAAAATGATAGAGAAAAAACATTAAAAACAGATTATCAAAGCGACTATATGACACCTGATCGAATTATTGCATGGACACATTTACTGCAATACGATCGAGATATGTCAAACCTGTTTATAACAAACAGCCGATCAGTTGTTGAGCATCTCGTAGAAAAAACCCCTGAGGCAAAAATTGTACTTAGTATTGATTCAATACCACTGACTAAGAGCAGGGATAAAAAGACAGAAAAATGGCAGGAAAGTTTAATCAAACAACTTGAATTACTTCTGGAAAATTCCCTGCCTGCATCAGAAGACATCAAAATTAAATCTCCTTTTGGCAAAGACGACGGCAAAAAAGTTTCATTAACATTATATCTTGTCCCGGGCGAATCTCCTTATAAATTTTTTACCCGCATCGCCTGGCATAAAACGCCTGTTAAAGAAATAAATAAGGAAGCCGGATTTAACAGTACTCTTATAGGATTTGTTGAATTTTAATCCACAGATTACATATTTTACACATCAGAAATGTTCCTATAAGAGTACTGTTAAATCCGGCTTCCTTATTTATTTCTTTAACAGGCGTTTTATTCCAGGCGATGCGGGTAAAAAATTTATAAGAATACTTGACTATCATTATTAATTAGTATAAGGAACATTTCTGATGTGTAAAATATGTAAAAATCAAGTTTGATTTTATAACCGTTAATTAATTTTTTAAGAAAGGAGACTTTTCAAATGGCATTTAAACCTACTGTCGACCTGGATAAATGTGAAGGTTGTGAAGAATGTGTGGAGAACTGCCCTTCTGATGTTCTGGAAATGAAGGACGACAAAGCATTCGTAGCTAATGAGGATGAATGTCTTGGCTGTGAAACATGCATCGAAGTTTGCGAACAAGGTGCTATTACCATTGAAGAGATTTAATTAATACGCACTTTTTTCATTTTTCTATTAGCTGATAAGGTGGGCCGCAAGCCCACCTTTTAATTTTCTGAAAAAATAATCAAAACTATTTTTTTACAGAAGCATAAATCTCGGCCATAAGCATTCGTCAAAAGCATTCGCCAAAAAACATCCGATGGCCTATCCCCTTTCTTTGTTCCCTTTTTTAGATAATGCCTGATAATAATTCTATAATAAAATATCCTGACATGGTTCTTGTAAAACAAAAGCTTTATAAATCAAGAAGTAAGGATTTATCTGCTAAAATATTATCTGCTCTATCCTCATTACCTGTTGACACTACCATAAAGCCTGAAGAAACTGTAGCTGTGGCAGTTGGGAGCAGAAACATCAGTAAAATTGACAAAATCCTTTACTATTGTTTGAACTTTCTAAAAACAAAGGGACTCAAGCCTTTTATCATACCAGCCATGGGAAGTCACGGGGGCGCCACAAGTGACGGTCAGAGGGATGTCCTTGCAAAACTTGGAATCACGGAATCTGCGATGGGAGTTCGTGTTGTTTCGGATATGGATGTTGAATGTATAGGCGAGGTTCCAAAAGGTCCGAAAATATATATTTCAAAAGCAGCTTTAAGGGCAGATCATATAGTAATTATTAATAGAATAAAGAACCATACCAAGTTCAGAGCTGATATAGAAAGCGGCCTGTGCAAGATGCTGTCAATAGGTCTCGGCAAAGCAAAAGGTGCGGCTGAATTTCATAAATGCGCTATAAAGAATAGCTTCAAAATTATTGAAGATGCCGCAAAAATTATAATTAATAAGTGTAATATTTTTTTCGGAATAGCTCTTCTGGAAGACGGATTTGGGGATTTAGCCCATGCAGAAGCAATTTCACCATCATCAATTATAGAACGCGAAAAAATACTTCTCAAAGATGCTGCCGCAATGATGGGACATATCCCATTTGACCTTCTCGATATATTAATCATAGATTATATCGGCAAAAATATCAGTGGAATCGGTATGGATTCCAATATTACAGGCAGACACAGGGATATACTGGGAGATTTTAATACCACTCCCCATGTTAAACGTATATTTGTAAGGGAACTATCACCTGATTCAGATGGCAATGGTCACGGAATCGGCCTTGCAGATTTTACCACAAAACGGCTGGTCGATGCGCTGGATTTTAAAAAAACATATACAAATGCGATCACGGCAATTTCGCCTGAAAAAGCGGCAATACCGATACATTTTGATACAGACCGTGAATCGCTTGAAGCATGTTCAAAAACCACAGGTCTAAACTCCATGGATGAAGCTCGTATTGTCAGAATAAAAGACACGGCTTCTCTCGAACTTTTACAGATTTCAAAAGCACTTTTGCCGGATATTTTATCAAATCCCAATCTAAAACAGATAACTGAATGGACTCCTTTTCAGTTTGACAATAATGGCAATCTACTTGAACCTAAATTGTCTTCCTTATTATCATGGTAAAAGGTTATGAAAAAAGATCAAATTATCCATCGTTTTATTTTCCAGACAAAGTTTGGTTATTCTGCAATTTTTTATAAAAAAAGTCCGTTTTTACTAACAAGAATAATTCTTCCTAAAAAAAACAATAAAAACAAACAGCAAAACTACAGGCCGCATAAAAAAGCCATTATTATATCAAAATTAATAATAGATTATTTTAATGGGACGCCTGTTCATATGCTCAGGCCTTCATGGGAATGGCTGGATGCAGGCGGACTGACTGAATTGCAAAAATCAGTATATTCAGCCACTGCAAAAATTCCATATGGAAAACTGAGTTCATACAAAGAAATAGCTGAAGCCATTAACAGACCCAATGCCTATCGTTTCGCAGGCACCACGCTTGCCAAAAACCCCTTTCCGATCCTTATACCATGTCACAGAGTAATCCGAAGCAATAATACAATCGGCCGGTTCGCCGGAGGAAAGAATCTGAAAATAAAAATGATAGAACTCGAAAAAGAAATAGTTGCAAAATTTAATTTCAAACCACTATCGATCAATTTAGGTTAAAAGGTTGAGATCTTCCGGCTTGTCCGGGTCAGGCATTCATGATTTTTATGATTCGTTCATCTAAGCAAGAACGCAGAAAGGTATTCATCGGCTTCTGATCACCAGATTCGTAAAAAGCCAGCATCAGTTGATTAAATTCTAACTGTCTTTTAGCAGGAAGATTAATCGCAGGATACCCGGCACTCAACAATAGCCCGTTCATAATGAAACGTCCCATGCGTTTGTTTACATCATAAAAAAATTGACATCGAGCCATCGTAAGAAACAAGAAGATTGCCCGATCATAGATATCCGCTATTTTATAGGCTTGAGCCACCATATTATCAAATAAAGCAGGCAACATAACGGCTTCCGGTGGCATATACTCAGTGCCTGCAATAGTAACCCCGCCTGAACGAAATCCGCCACATTTCAAAGCTTCTTCTTTGCCTGCTATTTGATGAAGTTCACATGCTTTTTCAGCCGTGACTTCAAACCGGCCTTTTTCAATCCATTCAAATAAAGTACGCCATGTTTTACCCTGGTTTAGAGCAATTTGCTGATCAGATATCTTATGTCCGCCAATTGTTACTCCATCTAATAGCGTTTGGATTTCCGGCAGGGTAAAATTGATGCCTTCCAGGTTTACTGCATCAAAAACCAGCTCGGCTAATTGGCGTTTAGCAAGCATCAAAGCTTTATCCTGATCAGGCTTCATATTCCACTGGCTATCTTTCACTTTTATTATTTGTATTTTATTATTATTCATTATAAGTGACGGCTTCGTAAAAAGCTATATTATACTGCTTCGCGGCACTGTAATCGAAAATAACTTGTCAATCATATCAAAAGGTTATGTGATTTAGTTATAACTTCTCAATAAGTTCTGGCACCAAACGTCATTCCCGTGAAAACGGGAATCCAGAAAATCCGAAAAAGCACTGGATTCCAGCCTTCGTGAGAATGACGATAAAAATTTTTAAAAAGTTGCCAGAACTTTTTGAGAAGTTACTATTTGTTTTGAATAATTAATAAGTAAGACCCTAAAATCTGTATTTTTTACAGCATATACCACAAACTATCTCGAATTAGGATAAAAAAAACAAATTATGTGTTTTTTAAAACAACTTCATCTGTCTTGGTGCATCGGCTTTTTGTTTTTTTCCCTTTTGCGTGCAGGCCGGCTTTGACTTCCTGTTCATGGATTTCGTGGTTTAGCTTTAACAGGGGCTTTAGGATTTCTTTTCTGGCATCAGGTGAGATTGTATATCGCACACGGTTTTTTCAATGCCTATACGGATGTTGTCCAAAATATTTTATAAAAATAATATAACCTATTGAAAATAATACGTTTTAGATGTCATAAGCCCTAAATATATATTGGAGACAAAATATCTGCAATAACAATAAGTTAGAGTATTTTATGTGCGTTAACCGGATAGGCATTGTCTTTTCTACGTGTTTCCAGAGGTTGACGGTTTCCTTGCCGTATTGTTTATGAAAGTCCCGTGTCTTGAGGGTTGAGATCGTGTTTATTGGGACGAGATGATGTGGACGAGGGAAGCGGGAAAGGGAGTTGACAATATACTAATAAATAGTATATAAAATAAGTATGGAATGGCGGATTACATTAAGGCGGAAGGCGATAAGACAGCTTATGCGCCTGCCCGACCATGTGCGGAATAGATTAATAGCGCTGATGAAGGATATTGAGTGTTTTGGTCCGATTAGAGGCGACTGGCCAAACTATGGACAGTTATCAAATAATCGGTATCATTGCCATCTCAAAAAGGGTCACCCTACATATGTGGCAGTTTGGAAGGTCGCAGACAAAGAAATACGATTGGTGGAGGTAACTTATGCAGGCACACACGAAAAAGCTCCGTACTGATGATATTATCAGTCTTACAGTTGCAGGCCCTGCTACGAATAAAGCCAGAGTTTTAAGAGCCGTTAAAATTTTTGGTTTTACAGACATGTCCGATTCTATTGCATGGAGAGACGCTTTTCCGGAATATAGTGAAGATGAATTGTGCGGCAAGGTTCTGGCTGGCATGAGATGCAGGGAGGACATGACCCAAAAGGAGCTTTCGGAATGTACCGGAATACCCCAGAGGCACATTTCAGAGATGGAAAACGGAAAAAGGCCGATCGGAAAGAAAAATGCCCAAAAACTGGCAAAGGCGTTGAATGCCAATTATAAGGTATTTTTATAACCGCCTTTTTTTACACTTTTTCTGGTCTGTCGAAAATGCTGGACGAAAGTGCCACGCGGCATTACAGGCTAAAAACCTGACGATTATGGAACCGGTTTGAAAGGCTCTCCTATTCATCAGGAAGCAAAGAATTTGTACAGGGAACTCAGCACGGCCCTGGGCGTTCAAAAACAGTGTCCTGCTTGCTTGCCGACAATCAATGCACGATATCTCTATAACCATATGCGGAGTCGTAGATTATACCGTTTTTGTCAATATAGAAAGATGTGTTGATGATACGCACATGTTGTTCCGGGGGATAAACTCTCTTTTCTTTCCTAAGAGTCGTCTTGTCAGCACCTTTCTGCTTATAGGTGATTACAGTACCAGGCCGCACAAAAACTTCCTTTTCCTGGTATATCCAGATCTCTCCTCCTTTGTCATCCGATTCCTTTGCGTCAGGCGGGCCAAGCCGGCCTATAAGGTAAGCTCTGGTCATGCCGTGATAGCTTTCAAGGTTTATCTTTGTTGTCTGACAGGCGCAAAAACCTAATACAACGGCCGCCACGAATAATATTGTCTTTTTCATACTGTCTTTCCTCTTTCAAATAACTAAATCATACCTTGAGCGATTTTTTTACTCGACTTGCACCAACCTCTTGCGCATCAAGGACTTTTTACAAAGCCGTCAGCTTTTAAGCATTTCACGTGCATATTCAAGAGTTGTTTTTGTAATTTCCATGCCGCCTAACATTCTGGCTATTTCTTTTATGCGGTCTTTTTCGTTTAGCGGGTTGATAGAGGTGATAGTTCTGCCATGCGAAACATTCTTGGTTATCCTGAAATGATTGTCGCCAAATTTTGCGATCTGCGGCAGATGTGTAATGCAGATTATCTGATGATAGCGGGCAAGTTTAGATAGCTTTTTGCCAACGGCTTCAGCTACACTTCCCCCGATTCCGGCATCCACCTCATCAAAAACCAGGGTTTCTACCGATCCTTTCTCGGCCAGGATAGCCTTTAAAGCAAGAACAATTCTTGAGAGTTCACCTCCGGAGGCTATGCTTGCCATAGGTTTAAGGTCTTCTCCCACATTAGGAGCGATCAAAAAATTTGCCTGGTCAATTCCTGTTTCATTTATAGTATTTTCTTTGACAACAAGGTGGGGATCTGAGTTGTCGCTTTCCGGTATTGTTTGTAAAGATATCTTAAATTTGGTTCCGGACATTCGAAGTGAGGCAAGCTCTTTTTCAACTTTTTTTGCAAGTAATTTTGCGGTCTTCGATCTTTTAGATGAAAGATCTAAGGATAACCCGGATAATTCTCTATGCAATTTAGAAAGCTTTGTTTCAATATCATTTATTTGGCCGGAGATGTTTTCAATTCCGGAAAGTTCTTGATCTATGGGTTCAAGATGCGAAATTACCGCTTCAAGGGTTTCTCCGTATTTACGCTTCAATCTTGTGAGAATATCCAGGCGCGATTCCACCTCTTCCAGGCGCTTATCATCTATTGTTATAATTTTCAGGTAAGTTCTAAGCTCTTCAGCTATATCCTCTATGCGAAACGTCGCTTCACTTAGTTCTTTTGCCTTTGGTGTCAGTTCGGGATCTATTGCAGTTGCTTTGTCAAGATTCTTTTTCACCTCAACAAGCCTTTCAACCACAGCCCCCTTTGCGCTGTAAAGATCTTCAATGCTGCTGTAAACTGCACTGTAAAGTTCTTCCCCATTTTTTAATCTTATTTTTTCCTGTTCAAGGGAGGCATCTTCTCCAGGTTTTATAGAAGCGTCTAAAATTTCTTTTTTTTGAAATTCCAGCAAATTAATATGTTCCGCCTGCCTGTCTCGTATGTTATTAAGTTTACGAAGCTTCTGAACCAATGGAATAATTTCATAAAAAAACCCGTAGATTTTATTTCGTATAGGGGTCAGACTACCGAACTGATCAATAATCATCAGTTGAAGATCTTCTTTTAAAAGACCCTGATGAGCATGCTGCCCGGATATGCTGGCCAGATTTTCAGTTGCCTGGTTCAGCATCTGTATAGTTGCAAGATGTCCGTTTATGTAAATTCTGTGCCGGTCTCCGCGGGAAATAATTCTTCTTATCAATAATTCTTCAGATGCCTTGCCACCTTGCTCATCAAGAATTTTGAAAACTCTGCTTTCCGGAGTTATTTTAAATAATGCTTCAAGTTCAGCGGTTTCAACGCCGGTTCTAATGAGTTTTGCCGATGCTCTGCTGCCCAGTAAAAGATTAACGGCATTTATAATGATGGATTTGCCTGCTCCGGTTTCACCACTTAATATGGTTAGACCGTCTGAAAAGCATATATGAAGATTTTCAATTATTGTAAAATTTTTAATGGAAAGTTCTTTAAGCATACAAATGCATTCGAAAGAATTAGGAATAGTTATAATTGAAAATTTTATTAGTACCTACTCAGGTTGGTTAGGCTGAAGACTGAAGACTTTTAGGTAAAAGGCTCCGAGAAGCTAATATTTTCTTAAAGCGTCCGGATATTTTGTCCTAAACATAAAGAATAACTCTCAGGAATCATCTGTTTCCTTCAGCCTATCCACCTGAACAATTACCTTTATTATATCTCACAACAATAATTAGTTGTAAAGTTTCTTGTGTTTTTCAAAACATCTGTCACGAAAATTCTTTACACAATAAAAAACACTGGTATATTGATTAATCGGCCTAAACCACTACCTATTGAATGGTACCATAAAAAGGTTTTACCGTTACAGTAATTATTTAAGAGTGCCTAAAATGCCTAAAGTTAAGGAATCCTGCCATTTTATACCTGCATGCCTGATACCGGCAAGAGAGTGATTGAAAATCCATCCGGCTTTGGTTATCAATCAGCACGCCGAAGGCGTACAACAACTTTAGGCCCTTTAGCTCACTTTAGCATTTTAGGCACTTAGCAGTGTGTCAGGGTACGTTTGAGGACTAATGCACTATGGATATAAAGAAAAGACTCTATCTTTTGCTGGGTGCCATTTTTCTTGTGATCATGGCAGGCAGTACCGGATATTTTATCCTTTTCAGAGGAACACCGAATTTTATTGATTGCATATATATGACGGTAATTTCTATAACCAGCGTAGGCTATGGTGAAATTATAGAGGTTACCGGTAATATTCCTGCTCAGATATTTACCATGATCCTTATAACATTCGGCATGGGGATTATCCTTTATGGTATAAGTACGATGACAGCATTGCTGATTGAGGGAGAACTTTCAGGGATATTGAGGAAAAATAAAATGAATAAACTTATAAGCAAGCTGAAAAATCACTACATAGTTTGTGGCGGGGGCGAGACAGGTTATGCATTAATCGCTGAACTGGTTAAAAACAAGGAGCCGGTTGTACTGATTGAAACTGATAATAACAAGATAGAACGATGCAAATCCATCGAAAATTTGCTTTATATTGAAGGCGATGCCACAGATGATGCTAATTTAATAACTGCCGGCATAGAAAGGGCTGCGGGCATTTTAGTTACCCTTGCTACCGATAAAAACAACCTTTATGTCACAATGTCAGCAAGAATACTCAATAAAAACATTCGCATAATAAGCAAAATGATAGATCCGAAACTTGAATTTAAACTCAAAAAAGCCGGAGCAGACAGCGTTGTGTCGCCAAATTTTATTGGTGCGTTGCGGATGGCATCTGAGATGATTCGACCAACTGCGGTTGATTTCCTGGACAATATGTTACGCAGCAAGCAGAGTATCTTAAGGATACACGAAATAGAGGTTTCAGAAAAATCGAGTTTTGTTGGTAAAAAAATCAGCGAGGCTGGAATTAAAGATAAATTCGGTCTTCTGATTCTTGGCGCAAAACAAAAGGCAGGAGAGATGGAGTTTAATCCATCTCATTCACAGGTTTTCACTGAAGAGATGACTTTGATAGTAATGGGAGAAGTGGACGATATCGCCAGGGCTAAGAAGGCATTTCAGCACTAAGGGCTCACCCTAAACACGACCGCCACTCCAACGTAATTTAGTCTTTAAAACATCAAAATAGGGTCTGTCCTCCATGGTTATCATATTAATAGGATGGAGTCCTTTTTCCACGATAATAGTATCTTTCTCATTTATTTCGAGACTCGTCTGGCCGTCAAAAGTAAGCATAACATCTGACGACTTTTCTTCAAGCATGATTTTTATGGATACTGATTCAGGAACTATTAAAGGTCGTATTGTTAGAGTAAAGGGGCAAATAGGTGTCATTATTATTCCTTTTACATCCGGATGTATAATAGGCCCTCCGGCGGCAAGCGAATAGGCTGTAGAACCGGTTGGGGTTGCCACGATAAGACCGTCGGCGCTATAAGTGGTCAAATAGTTATCATCTATATATGTTTTTATATGTGCCAGCCTGGCAAAAGCCCCCCTGTTAATAACCATATCGTTCAGGACAGTTTCGCGGGCGATTTCCTTTCCTTCTCTAAAAACCTTTACAAGAAGGCGCATCCTGGGCTTTATGGTAAAATTTTCATTCAAAATGGATTCAGCCACAGCAAACAGGTTTTCTTCTGTAATTTCCGCCAGGAAACCTACTTCGCCAAATTTTACGCCGAGGATGGGGATGTCTTGCTCACCTATCCAGCAGACAGCGTTTAAAAAAGTTCCATCACCACCCAGGACGAAAATACAAGAAAGATCCGGTGGCGCAGAAGATTGGCCCGGGATCGAAAATTTTCGAGGAGGAGAAGTTTCTTTCCTTACAACATCCATGCCTTTTGACCGCAGCCAGTTTTCAAGTTCATCAGCCTTTTTTCCGGCCTTTGCATCCGCCTTTACAACTATTCCTATTCTTTTCAAAATAAGCGTTAACTCCTTATAATTTGTGTAACCGTTCGCGGGTTCAGAGGTTCAGGGTTCACGGAGTAATGGACTACCGACTCCAACACTCTACTACATGTCGTACCATGAAAAGGATCTACCATAGTTTCTTGTCAAACACCTAAGGGGTGCCATGGACAAACAAGTTTGTCCGTGCAAATGACGTCAATACAAAGAACAACTGTTCGGTATTTCAATGATTGAGGTCATGTGCATTTTTTAAAATTCTTCGGCAGAAAAGGGGCACGGACAAACAAGTTTGTCCATGGCACCCGCGGTCGGAAATTTTGTCCTAAACATAAAGAATAACGCTCAGGAATCATTTGTTTCCTTCAGCCTATAACCTTCAGTCTAACCACCTGAGTAGTTATACTATTTTATTATAAACATATTAATGAAACGGCAAGGATTTTTGAAATAAATTCTTTTATCTTGACTCAATACGGTCATATTATTATAAAAAAGTCTGATTTTTTATCGGTCTATGTTTTATAACTAATTGTATTTATTTACAAATAAATTGAAGGACAAATTATTATGAAGTGTAGTTTTGGGAAACAGCTTATTTCTTTGGTTGTAGTTATTTTGTATGGATTCTTTTTTGTCTCATGCGGTGAATCTGAAAAGACTTCTGATGCTTCCCAGAAATCGGCTGAAACGATCAAGCTTGGTGTCGCAGGAGCGCACAGTGGAGATCTGGCATCTTACGGTGTTCCTTCTGTAAGAGCGGCAGAGCTGGTGGTTCGGGATATTAATGCAAAAGGCGGCATTCTCGGAAAAAAGGTTGAGTTGTTGATTGAAGACGATGTCTGTAAACCGGAAATAGCCACCAATACAGCCACCAAGCTGGTTACGGAAGGTGTTGACATTGTTTTAGGTCATATATGCAGCGGCGCCACAAAGGCCGCTCTTGGTATTTATAAGGATTCAAAGATTATTATCATGTCTCCCTCCTGCACCAATCCTGCACTTACACAGAGCGGCGACTATCCTAATTTTTTTCGTACAATTGCTTCTGATGATGTACAGGCAAGACTTGAAGTTGATTTTGCAACAGATATTTTAAAGGTTAAAAAAATAGCTGTTCTTCATGACAAGGGCGACTATGGAAAGGGTCTTGCTGAGTTTGCGAGAAAATATCTGGAAGCTTCAGATAAAGCGGAAGTAGTATTGTACGAAGGCGTTACTCCAGGCGCTGTTGATTATTCCGCTATTGTTCAGAAAACAAAGTATTCAGGAGCAGAAGCAGTTATATTTGGCGGATATCATCCTGAAGCCTCAAAAATAATCAGCCAGATGCGGAAAAAAGGCATGGAAACAGTATTTATTTCAGACGATGGCGTTAAAGATAATACGTTTATAAAAGTTGCAGGAGAATATGCAGAAGGAGTATATGCTACCGGGCCGCTTGATACGTCTAATAATCCAATGGCCATTGCTGCAATTGAGGCTCACAAAAATATTTACGGATCAGAACCGGGCGCTTTTTTTCTTAATGCTTATTCAGCTTCTCTATGTTTGCTGAATGCAATTCAAAAGGCGGGCTCTACAGATTATGATGCTGTATCAAAAGCACTTAGAACCGAATATGTTGATACACCTCTTGGCAAAATTAGTTTTGATGAACGTGGCGATGCAATCGGTGTGGGGTTCTGTATGTATCAGGTACAAAACGGAGTTTATGTTGAAGTAAAATAGTAAGACTTTACCGGGACAAAACGTATAAAAAAAACGATCTTGTGCGGTTTTATCTTGATTTTTGCAATTTTTATGCAATAATCAGCGCTAAATTAACATTAAGGGGGGCATCATGCTTATTGAATTTAGCGTTACCAATTATCGATCTTTCCTGACAACCCAGTCCCTGACACTGGCGGCAAACACCGCTACCGAATTGCAGGAAAAAAACAGCTTTGTCTCACCTGTATCAAATCTTCCGCGTCTTCTTCGATCTTTCGTTGTTTACGGCCCAAACGCCGCCGGCAAAAGCAATCTGATTCAGGCCATCGCTTTCATGAAAAGATTTGTCTTGTCATCAGCCAAAGAAAGCCAGGAAGGCGTAAAAATTGATGCAACATCATTTTTGTTTAACCGGCAAAGCAGCCTGAATTCTTCCGAGTTTGAAGTCCTGTTCATCCAGGACCGTATTCGTTACCAGTATGGTTTTGCTGTAAATTCCAAAAAAGTAACAGGGGAATGGTTGTTTGCCTATCCTGAAGGCAGGGCGCAAAAGTGGTTTGAACGTAACTACGACCCAGAGACCCAAAGGTATCTCTGGTATTTTGGTCCTAAGTTCACCGGCCGTCGCAAGGTTTGGCAGGA
>Ga0255371_10057_pt1 | contig 12356 bp, 10 predicted proteins | sample ANMaggSSYBR01I12_FD_182097 | JGI IMG/M metagenome (GOLD analysis project Ga0255371, IMG submission 182097) | Sediment cell enrichment communities from methane seep in Santa Monica Basin, California, United Staets - ANME aggregate JGI... | ecosystem: Environmental > Aquatic > Marine > Cold seeps >...
CAGTAGCGTAATTATGCTATAGCATTTATAGCATAATTATGGAGGATATCATGTTGGAAATCAGAGATATCAGCAAAGTTGTGAAGGAAATCAGGCTTAAATTGAACATGAGCCAGGAAGAGCTTGCCGCAAAACTTGGGGTTTCATTTGCCACTGTAAACCGATGGGAGAATGAAAAAATCAAGCCGCGGGGCAAGGCAAGAAAGGCTATTTTTGCATTGATTGAGGAAATTGGACTGAAGCAGAGTGATCTTGAAAAGTCACAAGACAGCGCCGGCCTTATAAAGAAACGCCGCAGGAAAATATCTAAAAACGATGTTCTTGGTACTAAATCCATGGAGCAGATGCTCTGGAACGCCGCATGTTCTATCCGGGGGGAAAAGGATGCTCCAAAATTTAAGGATTATATTTTGCCTCTTTTATTTATAAAAAGGCTTTCAGATGTATTTGAGGATGAAGTGGAATGGCTTTCCGAAACATACGGTGACAGGAAGACAGCGCTTTCAATTATTGATGCCGATAATACCCTTGTAAGATTTTTTATCCCGCCCGAAGCCCGGTGGCCGGTTGTCAGCGGACGAGAATATTATGAATGGCCTGAAGATCGCAAGCCCAAAACCCTTGGAGAACAGCTTACTTCAACTTTAAGAGCAATTGTTAAAAAGAATCCTGATCTTAGCGGTGTAATTGATATTGTTGACTATAATGAAACCAGAAACAATGAGCGCGAAATTAGTGATGCAGCTCTTTCCGGTGTGATTGAAGCGCTTTCCGATCCCCGCTACAGAATCGGTCTTTATGATGTTGAGCCAGATTTTCTTGGCCGTGCCTATGAATATCTTTTAAGAAAATTTGCTGAAGGTCAGGGCCAGAGCGCCGGCGAATTTTTTACTCCCACTGAAGTCGGCTGGCTGATGGCATATATTATGAGACCGATGCAGGGTGAACAAGTTTATGACTTTGCATGCGGGTCAGCCGGGCTTTTAATAAAATGCGAACTTGCCCTTCAGGAGCGTGAAATAAAAGTTCAGCGTCCTTTGAAGCTTCACGGACAGGAACTCACAGGTTCCAGCTATGCCATAGCAAGAATGAATATGGTAATTCATGACATGACAGGAGAAATTTTGCGAGGAAACTCCATGGTCAATCCGAAATTCAGGGAATCGGATTCCAGCCTGAAAAAGTTTGATATTGTTGTTGCAAATCCCATGTGGAACCAGCCGTTTGCCACAACTGTTTACGAAAATGATCCGTTTGACCGTTTTGAATCACAGGGCGGAGTCACAACCAGCAAGGGGGACTGGGCCTGGCTCCAGCATACTGTCGCATCACTTAATCAGACAGGACGAGCAGCGGTTGTCATCGACACAGGAGCTGTCACGCGCGGCAGCGGAAGCAGAACAGAAGACAAGGAAAAGAAAATACGCAAATGGTTTGTAGATAATGACCTGATCGAAGGGGTTATTCTTCTTCCTGACAATCTTTTTTATAATACAACCGCTGCAGGGATAATAATTGTATTCAATAAAAACAAGCCACCTGCAAAAAAAGAAAAAATTGTGCTTGTTAATGCAAGCCAGGAGTACAAAAAAGGAAAACCCAAAAATTATATACCGGATAAAAGCATACGAAAAATCGCGGGCGCATTTATTAAAGGCGATGATATAGAGCGGTTTGTAAAGGTTATTAAGGTAAGAGAATCAAAAGAGAATGATTACAACCTGTCGCCCTCAAGATATGTGGATACAAGCGAAAAAGTAACTTACATGCCCATACCTGAAATCCTGAAAGAACTTGACGGGCTTGAGAAAAAGGCGGTTGAAATTGATAAGGATTTGAAGTCTGTATTTAAAAAACTTGGAATGAGAAAATGAATATTAAAGAGATAATCAGATCAGGTGAAACGGAAACTGTCGAGTTCAAGGAGTCCTTTTCCGACACAGTGATTGAGACTCTGACGGCATTTGCAAACACATCAGGCGGGACTGTTTTTGTGGGTGTAGCAGATGACGGAAGCATTAAAGGTGTTTCTGTTTCAAAAGAAATCATTCCCAGGTGGCTTAATGAAATCAAGACAAAGACATCATCCGCAATTGTTCCTGGTATTGATATAAAAAAGACCGGCGGCAGAACAGTGGTATGCTTCAAAGTTCCGGAATATCCGGTAAAGCCGGTCTCTTTCCGCGACCGTTACTATAAAAGAAGAAGCAATTCCAATCATATGATGACGACAGAGGAAGTTGCGGACATGCATCTTCAGACTCTAAACACAAGCTGGGACTGCTATCCTGACCGCGATCACACCACAGATGACATATCCCTTGACAAGGTAAAGAGCTTTATTAACAAGGCCAATCGTTTTCGCACAAACCCGATAACCGATGATCCTGAAACAGTGCTTAAAAAATATAATCTGATCCGGAAAGGCAGCATCACATATGGATGTTATCTGCTTTTTGTCAAAGACAGGTGTTTTTTCAGCACAATCAACACGGGTCTGTTTCAGACCGAAATTGTGATTAAAGACAGCGTAACAATTGAAACAGACCTGTTCCAGGAAATTGATGAAGTGCTTACTTTTATTACCAAGCATATCAATAAAGAACTTATCATCACAGGCGAACCCGAACATGAGGCCAGGTGGGATTATCCGCTTGATGCTGTTCGAGAAATCGTTATCAACATGATTATCCACCGGGACTATCGCTCTTCGTCAAATTCCATCATAAAAATATTTCCAGACAGAATTGAGTTTTACAACCCCGGAAAGCTGATGCCTGGGCTTACAATTGAGAAACTGCTTAAAGGCGATTATACGTCTTTCATCAGAAACAAACAGATTGCAGGGATATTCAAGGAAGCCAATGAGATCGAACAGTATGGATCAGGAATCAGGCGGATTATGGATTCCTGCCTTAAATATAATCTGCCGAAGCCGAAGTTTGAGGAGTTTGTGGGTGGATTCAGGGTGACGGTGTTTAAGAGCTCCCAGAAAACTAGGGTGAAAACTAAGGTGAAAACTAAGGTGAAAACTAAGGTGAAAACTAAGGTGAAAACTGGCGACTTGGTTCTTGATTTAATAAAGGCAAACCCTTCAATAGCCAGAGAAGGAATGGCAAAAGCCCTGAATCTGACTATTGATGGTATTGACTGGAATATTCGGAAATTAAAAAAAGAAGGAAAACTTAAACGCATCGGCCCGGATAGGGCTGGTTATTGGGAGGTTGTTGAATGATGTTGCCTTAACTGCTGGGCATTCATTGAATAAAATTTATTATGGAAATATTGATGGAAAAAATTACCAAGAATAATAAATCAGACTGGAAAATCAAATCGTTTCCGGAATGTATTAAGCCTGTTAGATTTGAGCGATCAAAGCAAATCAAGACCAATTCTTATTTGCCGAGCGGGGATTTCCCAATTATCGATCAAGGGCAGACTAAAATAGCAGGTTGGACCAATGATAAATCAGCAGTGATAAAGGACAATATCCCACTTATTATTTTTGGCGACCACACACGTGTCTTTAAATATATAGATTTCCCTTTTGCGATTGGTGCAGATGGTACAAAATTAATCAAACCAGATGAAGATGAATTTTGCACAAGATATTTTTATTATTATCTAATGAACCTGAATTTACCCAGTAAAGGATATAGCCGTCACTATAAATTATTGAAGGAAAGCGAAATTTCGTATCCTGAAATTCCTGAACAGCAAAAAATCGCAGTAGTTCTTTTAAAAATCCAGCAGGCAATTGAAGTGCAGGAATCCATTATCGAGGCAGCGCAGGAACTGAAAAAATCAACCATGCAGCATGTTTTTATGTGTGGCTTGCGGGGGGAGAGAACAAAGGAAACGGAGATTGGGAGGGTGCCGGAGAGTTGGGAGATAAAAAAATTCGGCAAATTTGCAACTCTTCACAGGGGCTATGATTTGCCTGTTCAAAATCGAAAAGAAGGCAAAGTTCCAATTGTTGGATCAAATGGTATTTGCGGTTATCACAACAAGTCAAAAATAGAAGGGCCTGGCGTCGTAACAGGAAGAAGTGGCTCAATAGGTATCTCCTATTACATTAATGATGATTATTGGCCATTAAATACTGGTTTATATGTAGAAAATTTTCATAATAACGACCCATTGTATAGTCATTATTTTTTTCAATCTTTTAATTTCAAAAAATATGCTTCAGGAGTAAGCGTACCCACGTTAAACAGGAATTTAGTACATGCGGCAGTTATTGGAGTGCCCTTGATAAAAGACCAAAATGATATCGTCAGTGTATTTAAAACCATTGATGATAAAATTGAGATTCATTCAACAATAAAGTCCGCATTACAAGACATATTCAAAACTATGCTGAATAAGTTGATGACAGGAGAAATAAGGGTTAAAAACCATAATATTGACACTTCATGTGTACTGGAAATGGACAATAGAGGATAATATATGGAACATTTGTCAGATATAAAACAATTACAGGATTCATTAAAAGAAAAAGTTGATAAGCTTTCATACCTTGCCCAGGGAGGCTTTAAAGCGGTTTACAAAGGATATGTTCATGAAAGGCTTGAAGCAATCAAAGTCGTATATATTCCGGGTGATATTGAAGAAGAGCGTATCGAATTAATTGGTCGAGTAAAAAGAGAGATAGAGGCTCTGGATAAATGTAACTCTCCCGAGTTTGTTCAGCTTGGATCATTACCTCCGGAACCAATAAATATTAATGGAATTGACTATATTATCTATAGCGAAGAATATCTTGATGGTGAAAATTTACGATCAAAAGTTAGTAAAAATTATAAACCGGACTTGTCCGAATTAGTTCAATTAACAAAGACTTTATTAAAAGCGATAAAACTGCTCAAAGAAAACGACCTCATACACCGTGATATAAAGCCTGATAATGCAATAAAACTAAAAAGCCCTGAAAGACCTTTTGTGATACTTGATCTTGGAATTGCTTTTAAAATACACGGTACAGCGTTAACGAGAAATTCGATGTTCAGACCAGGAACACTTCCCTATATGGCACCTGAAATGTTTAATCCAAGATTTAGGGAAAACCTGGATTATCGCAGTGATATGTATTCAGCCGGAGTTACAGTATATGAATATGCGTCCGGAGTACACCCCATAAGAAAAAGAGGTGAGGATGCTTACACAACCATGTACCGGATTCTAAAAACACAAGCTCAGCCGTTATCAATTTTAAGGCCGGATTTGCCTTCGGATTTTTGCAAAATAATTGATCAATTAATTAAAAAACTGCCTGCGTTAAGACCGGCTTCAATTCAAATGCTTCTTAAAAAAGTAAAGGAGTTGTCATGAAATTGTTTGCTCAGCATGGATATGGCCCAGGAAATAAAATAATTAATGGGCTTAAGGATAACGCTATAGATGGCGTGATATTCAGCGCTCGTTATGAAAAGATAGAGAAAATACCAGGTGATGCTAAAGATATAAACTCGGTTTCCTCCCATGCTGAGATCCTTTTAGATCCGGAATTTTATGCGTGTTTTTACGCCCATCAACCTGATGCAAAGCTTGGAGGATTAAATGAATGGCCTTATTTCTCTACACAACGCCGTAGTCAATTAGAATCCTCTGAAACAGTTGAAAAAATTTTAGCAGATACATTTGATACAGTCGTTGATCTACCGTTAACATCGATTATTGCTCCAAATATTTTTATACCAAGATCATTCAATTCCATTGAAGCAGTTATTGCCAAAAATTTTATTAGAAAAACTCAACAATTATTTAAAAAAACAGGCGATAAACGCAACGTATTTGCTACATTGGCAATCGATCGTGATACTCTACTTGACCAAACTGAATTCGAGGCATTTTTAAATGATATAACCGCTCTGGATAACCCGCCTGATGGTTTTTATATCATTGTTGGCGGTGGTATTACTGATGACCGAACAAAAATTTCACGTTCAGAGCTTATTCATGCGGATGTTATTGCGGGTTGGATGATGTTAAATTTTACACTGTCAATTAATGGCTTTAAGGTTATTAACGGTTTTTCTGATATATTAACTCCATTCTTAGGATGTGCTGGAGGCTATGCCGGTGCAACAGGATGGTGGTCAAATTTAAGAATGTTTTCAATGAGTCGCTATATTAACACTGTCAGCGGAGGGAGGTTGCCGACGATTCGATATTTAAGTAACGCATTATTAAATCGGATAACTCATGATGAGCGTAGAGCTTTTGTAAAACTAATACCTGAAATCAATAATGGACTGCCTCGTGATAGTGACTATGAGGGGGGGGAACCTGAAAGAAAAGTTGAGGTATTACAATCCTGGGAGGCAATTTCACATCTTAATAATGGAAATATCGTTTCGGACATTGATGAAAGTTTGCAGTCACTTGAAAATATGGTGAATAGATCTGAAAGAACCTATACAAATCTTGCCGGATATGGTCTGCCTGTTAACAGGGAAGCAAACAGGGAATATATGGAAGCTTTGATGGAATCAATACAGGCTTTCAGGAAGAATGCAGAGATTTAGATGCTTTTATCCACTAACTCCATGACTAAGGGTTTATATTTTGGCTCCAACGGCTTTCTGGGGCGTGGAGTATAGCACGTGATGATTTTGTTGTTTATTGGATTGAAAGCCCATAGACCGACATTGATCTTTTTAAAGGTATCTACATATTCCAGAGCATTTTTCAGTTTGTCTGAATGGAGAACAACTATAGAAGAATTTGCAAAATATCTGTATCTATGGGCTTGCATCATTGCCCTGCGCCAGTCAGATATTTTAAGCTCAAAAGCTCTTATTACCGATGAATCAATTTTTGAAACAAGGTTCTGTGAATTATCATTTGTTTTATTACAGTAAACAGCGACAAAGTCAGCTATGCCGTAACCATTTATTGGTATCTCCCTCGCATACTTAACAGCGGTTTTTTTGATTTTGGGATGTATGGATTTTATATTTGGAATATATGCGCGGGCAAAACTTAAGGTGAAGTCACGTTCTTTGTTTTTTCGTGATATTTTTGCTGGTAGATTTTTACGAGGATTCCAGTAATTTAACTTTGGTATCTTTAACGATGATGACTGCATCATTAAAATAATATAATTGTAGAATGCTCTAATGTAAACAGTTTTTTCAATAGCAGGTATTATTTATTGGAAGGATAAAAAAATGCCAAAATATTACACTGTAAAAAAAACAGAAGAACTTAAATTGCTGACTCAGGAGATTAATAATCTGCAAGTCAGAATTAATGAAAAGAAGTCTTTGCGGCCTGAACGCTGGGCAACGGTTATGGAAAAACTGATTTCGTGGATAAATGACAATATTAACAAAAAGCATGGGCTGATAACAGGAGCAGTCGCCCATTATAACCTGGTAAGAATTCATCCGTTTGATGATGGTAACGGCAGGGGGGCACGGCTGCTTATGAATCTGATTTTCATAAAAAAAAGGTTGCCCCCTGCGGTTATCAGAAACCAAAGGCGCAGGCTTTATCTTGATACACTTGCCAAAGCGGATAAAGAAGATCTGGAACCTTTTGTGCGCTTTGTGGGAGAATCGCTTGTGAGCACGCAGAAAGTAATTGTTGAGAATTTATAGAATTATAAAAAAAGAAAAGAATTGTTAAAGAGGTTATAAATGCCGGTTAACCTTGACACAGAAACAGCGACTGTTCAGGACCCTATTATTAGATATGCGAGGGAAATCAAGTGGAAGATTTTGTCCCGTGAAGATGCCCTTACTTTAAGAAAAGGTGAAAGCGGAACTTTGTTTTACCGCGTGCTGGAAGACAGTCTGATTAAACTTAACAAGGGGCTGGTTTCCCGGAAAAATGTCAGTGAGATAATCAGCGCTATTGAAGCTGTAAAGAATAATATCGAGGGGAATGCGGAGGTTCTTTCATGGATGCGCGGGGAAAAAAGCATTTTTGATGAAAAAGAAAAGCGCAGGCGCAATGTGACTGTAATCGACTTTGGCAGACCGAACCGCAACACTTTTCAGGTTACAGACGAATGGCAGTATAATAACGGCAGGGAAAAGAACCGCGCTGATATCATGTTTTTGATAAACGGGATTCCGGTTGCCATTGTAGAAACGAAGAGCGCAAGAATAATCGACGGAATTGAAAAGGGGTTGATACAGATCAGGGAATATCACAGGGAAACTCCGGAAATGCTGACTGCGCCGCAGGTATTTGACATAACGCATTTGATCGATTTTTATTACGGCTCAACATGGAACCTGGACCGGAAAAATCTTTTTAACTGGAAAGATGAAGCAAAGGGAAATTTTGAAAAAAAGATTAAGCATTTTTTTGACCGGAAACGATTCCTGAAAATGCTTAAGGCGTGGATATTGTTTTATGTCAAGGATGACGAGCTTCATAAAACTATTTTGCGGCAGCATCAGACAAGGGCGGTTGAAAAGGTTGTTGAAAGATGCGCAGATAATGAAAAAAAGACCGGCCTTATATGGCATACGCAAGGATCGGGCAAGACTTTTACAATGATTAGCGCTGCCCGGCAGGTACTTGAAAACAAAGAAGTTTTCGGCAAGGCAACCGTAATTCTCATGATTGACAGAAATGAGCTTGAGGGTCAGCTCTCCGGCTGGGTTGATCGCATTTTAGGGGAATTGCAAACTCTTGATATCAAAATTGAACAGACCGCGAGTAAAAGAAGGCTCCGCGAGCTTCTGGAATCTGATTTCAGAGGACTGATAATCTCGATGATACACAAGTTTGACAAAATTCCCAAAAACATCTGCAAACGGGATAATGTTTTTGTTATGGCTGATGAAGCGCACCGGTCATTCGGCCGCGACCTTGGAAATTATCTTGTCGGAGCTCTGCCCGATGCCACAATGATAGGCTTTACCGGCACACCCATTGATAAAACAGCCTACGGGAAAGGCACCTTCAAGATATTCGGGAAAGAGGACGACAAAGGTTACCTTGATAAATATTCAATCAAAGAATCCATAGAAGACAAGACAACCCTTCCGCTTAATTACGCTCTGGCTTCAAATGATATGAGGGTCCCGGAGAAGGAACTTGAAAAGGAATTTTTAAGCCTTGTTGAAGCAGAAGGCGTAAGCGAAATAGACGAGCTTAACAAAATTCTTGATAAGGCTGTAAATCTTAAGGCATTCCTGAAATCAAAAGATCGCATAGAAAAAGTGAGCAGGTTTGTTGCCGGGCATTTTACCGGGAATGTCGAGCCTTTGGGATACAAAGCATTTCTGGTTGGTGTTGACCGCGAGGCATGCGCACTTTACAAGGAAGCTCTTGACAAACTTCTGCCGCCTGAATATTCCACGCCGGTTTATACTGCCGCACAGCATGACAGTGAAAAATATCCGCTTGTTTACAAATACCAGATAAAGCCGGAGGATGAGAAAAAAGAAAGAAAGCTTTTTCCAGAGCCGGATACTCAGCCAAAAATATTTATTGTAACGGATAAATTGCTTACAGGATTTGACGCACCTGTGCTTTACTGCATGTATCTTGATAAACCAATGCGCGACCATGTGCTGCTTCAGGCCATAGCGCGCGTTAACCGGCCTTATGAAGAAAACGGAGTAAAGAAACAATGCGGTCTTGTAGTGGATTTTGTCGGAATGTTTGAAAACCTGGAAAAGGTATTATCGTTTGATTCAGATGTTGTCAGCGGTATTATAAAAAATATTGATGTGCTTATGAAATGCTTTGCCGGACTTATGACAGGCAAGGCGCAGAAATACCTTGAACTTGCTTGCGGCAGGATAGATGACAGGGCTGTTGAAGCGGCAATTGATGCATTTGCCGATCAGGAAAAAAGAGAAGAGTTTTACAGATTTTTCAAGGAACTGGAAATGCTTTACGAAATCCTGTCCCCATCTCCTGATATGAGGGATTATGTTGAAGACTTTGGCCAGCTTTCGGTCCTTTATCAGATTTTACGCAACGCATTCAGAAAAAAAACGTTTTTGTATGGCGATGTGGCAAGAAAAACAGAGCTTTTAGTTAGAGAAAGGGTTGCAACATACGGGCTGTCAACAATTACATCAACAGTAAAGATAGATGAAAAAACCCTTGAGGCAATAAAAGACGGCACATTCTCAAAAACATCAAAAGTGATAAATCTTTTGAAGAGCATCGGGAAAACCGTCAGCGATGATGGTGATAATAATCCATATCTCAAACCGATTGGAGACAGGGCTGAAGCAATACAGGATGCTTTTGATAACCGACAGATAACTACACAGGATGCCCTTGAAAAAATTGAAGAACTTATTGATGAAATGGTCAACGCCAGGAAAGAACAGAAAGAAACCGGTTTTGATAGAGATACCTTTGCAATTTACTGGACATTGAAACAGGAAGGCATAAAAGAATCCAAAAAATATGCTCCTTTGATAGACACTGTTTTTAATAGATTTCCGAACTATAAACATAATGCTGACGAACTCAGGCAGCTTAAGGCCGAGCTTTATAAGCTGGCGCTTCAATTTCTTGGCAAAGACAAAATGGTATCTGTCGTAGATGAACTGCTGAGACTGAACAGGAATAAATGATGGCCGGAAAATCAATCGTAAATGATCTTCGATCAAAAGATAAGTTTAAAGCCGAAGTAATAAAATGGGCTGAAAAGATAAGTGTAGAACCAAGGCAGATCCGTATTCAGAAAATGACGAAAAAATGGGCGTCCTGCTCCACAAACGGATGGGTCTGTTTCAGTACAGATATTCTAAATGCACCAAAGGCTTTTCAGGAGTATGTAATTGTGCATGAACTTCTCCATTTGCAGGTACCGAATCATGGGAAGCTTTTTAAAAGCCTTTTAAACATCTATTTGCCGAATTGGGAGAAGGCATTGGCTCCGCCGTCTCGCAAAGAGAAAATTTAACAGGGCGAAGATTCAGCGCAACACAAAAAATGGACTTTTTACTTGGCCATCAAGATTGATTTTTTAATGTATTATAAAACTCAAAAGCCTTTTCCGGCGTCTCATTATCGTGGACTACGGCTCCAACGGCCTGTATCATTGAAGTCGGTGATTCAGACTGGAATATGTTTCTCCCCATATCTACGCCGCTCGCTCCTTCCTGAATCGCCCTGTAAGCCATTGTAAGGGCATCCAGCTCAGGAATCTTCTTGCCTCCCGCCATTACAATGGGAACAGGACAGGAAGATGTGACGGTTTCAAAACCTTCTTCAATATAATATGTCTTAATGTAATGCGCACCAAGTTCAGCACAAATTCTTGTTGCAAGCCTGAAATAGCGGACATCACGGTTCATATCCCTGCCGACCGCAGTAACTGCCAGAGTGGGAATCCCATAGCGCGTCCCCATATCAACCATACGGGTCATATTGATAATTGACTCTTTTTCATGCTCACCGCCTATGAATACCTGGACAGCCATTGCACAGGCATTAAGACGTATCGACTCCTCTATACCAACAGCAATTGCCTCATTGGATAGTTCTTTCAAAATACTGGTTCCACCTGAAACCCTTAGAACAATGGACTTTGTAAATGAAGGAGACACAATGCTTCTCAGAATCCCACGGGTAAGCATAATTGTGTCGGCATAAGGGGCAAGAGGAAGAATGTTGATATCAACTCTTTCCAGACCTGTGGTCGGCCCCTGGAAATATCCGTGGTCAATAGCCAGCATCACTGTACGACCGGATTTTGGATTAAAAATCCGGGCAAGCCGGTTTTTCATACCCCAGTCAAGTGAATTTGAGCCTTTAAGAAAAAAACCCTCTGTTTTATAAGGAACATCCGTGTGGAACTTTTTCGCTTCTTTTATCTCATCTACATCACGGTTCATATCCCTGCCGACCGCAGTAACTGCCAGAGTGGGAATCCCATAGCGCGTCCCCATATCAACCATACGGGTCATATTGATAATTGACTCTTTTTCATGCTCACCGCCTATGAATACCTGGACAGCCATTGCACAGGCATTAAGACGTATCGACTCCTCTATACCAACAGCAATTGCCTCATTGGATAGTTCTTTCAAAATACTGGTTCCACCTGAAACCCTTAGAACAATGGACTTTGTAAATGAAGGAGACACAATGCTTCTCAGAATCCCACGGGTAAGCATAATTGTGTCGGCATAAGGGGCAAGAGGAAGAATGTTGATATCAACTCTTTCCAGACCTGTGGTCGGCCCCTGGAAATATCCGTGGTCAATAGCCAGCATCACTGTACGACCGGATTTTGGATTAAAAATCCGGGCAAGCCGGTTTTTCATACCCCAGTCAAGTGAATTTGAGCCTTTAAGAAAAAAACCCTCTGTTTTATAAGGAACATCCGTGTGGAACTTTTTCGCTTCTTTTATCTCATCTACATC
>Ga0255371_10174_pt1 | contig 12356 bp, 13 predicted proteins | sample ANMaggSSYBR01I12_FD_182097 | JGI IMG/M metagenome (GOLD analysis project Ga0255371, IMG submission 182097) | Sediment cell enrichment communities from methane seep in Santa Monica Basin, California, United Staets - ANME aggregate JGI... | ecosystem: Environmental > Aquatic > Marine > Cold seeps >...
TAATATTATTTATAGATAAATTATCTTCAAATCTTTCTATATTTTGTTTTTCTGGCTCAAACGAATAAACTTTTTTACAGTTTTTGGACATCCAAATAGTTGTTATACCTATATTTGCACCAACATCAATGCCTATCTTTGAATTTGATATTTTTTCATTTAAAGATGTCATGAGAGGCATTGCATCACAAGAATTATGTGTTTTAAATATATAATTAAAATTATCATCATATTTTCTTTTAGTTAAAATACCAAGACTATCTTTATAATAAAACTCAACATTATACTTTTTTAAAATATGCGAAAATACTTTAAATTGTATTACTTCTATTTTTCTATTAACCCTATTGATTATTTTACGAATCATCTCATTACTTTTTTAATATTAAATATATTGAAAAACATATGTACACTTATTTTAGCTCTTTGATGAAACAACGGGAAAAATAATACTATACTAATCAAACTACCTACAGTAGCAATAGCTGCGCCTTGAATACCGATCTTATTAATCATTGTAATATTTAAAATTATATTTACAATTCCACCAAAAAACAAATAATAGAATCCAATTTTTTGAAGATTTTCTACAATAAGCCACTTGCCCCTTGCTGTTCCAAAAAACGAAAACACCCCGGCCCAGATATGAATACTCAAGACACCTGCTGCCGGGGAAAAAGCCTCCCCATACAACACCCTTATTACCCAAGGCGCAAGAAAGGTTGTGGGCAAGGCAATAGCCACGGCCAGCCACACCATCAGATCATAGAGTTTCTGCAATCTCTGATAGTAAAGCTCTTCACTCTGTTTTTTAGCGTTGATAATTGCCGGAAAAACAGACGACGTAATCGCCATTGGGACAAAATACCAGGCTTCGCTTAATCTTACCGCTGCTGCATAATGCCCTACCTGTTCGGCCCCCAGCATTTCCTTTATCATGATCTGATCTATCTTCATATAAATCGAAATCACCATTCCTGATAATATCAACGGCCAAGAATCCCTCAATAATTCTTTTGCAATCTCCCATCGCCACTTCCAATACCAGATCCTGCCGGTATTTTTCAGATACATGGCAGTCAATCCAACTGCATGCACAACTGCATCTAGCAGAAAGACACACGCAAACCAGACAAGTGGAGCTGCAAACCAAACAAAAACAAGTTTGATTACTGATGATATAACAAGAGAAGCAAGCTGGGCATACACCACATACTTGGATTTAACTTCTGCCTGATAATTAAAATCAATGACATTAAATGCCTGAAAAATAACGCCAATAGCGATAATGGCAATAAGTATGTTTGTTTGAGTATCATTATGGGTAAAAGGGATTGCAGCGACAATGCCCATCCACATCAAAATTGCACCGCCCGTTTTCAGCCAGAAGGCGGTGCCGAGCAGTTCGTCCCTGCGCTCCGGTGTTTTGACCAGTTCCCGCACCATGATGCCATCCAGCCCCAGAGTTGCCAGCGCTGTAAACAGCCCAACAAAACTCATGGCATAGCTCAAAAGCCCGAACCGTTCCGGCCCGAGATACCGGGCAACATAGACGCCGACAAAGAGCGCGACAATCATGCTCAATATACGATGCCCCATCAGCCATGAGGTGTTGGCAAAGTAACGTTTAAAGCTTTGTGACCGTATATCAATAACCGTTTTCATTGAGTACTCTCCAATACCCATCCCGATCGTTTCCGATTCGCTCCAATCGCCCATCGGCCTTTAGTCTTGCAATATGTCCTTTAATAGTGTTGGGGCTTTTTCCAAGTACGTCCGCAAGCTCTTCGCGTGTCATGTTCAGCTAACAATTAATTCGATTATCTCTTCGACAACTTCTTTTAAGTTTACAGGACTGCTTTCGACAATTTTATCAGGGAAGTGCTTGTGATCTGGAAATGTAGGAATTTCGGTATAATGAGGCACATTATCGTATCGGAATATCAACCCGCGGCCGGCGGTCATATAATGGTATCGATACCTGAACCTGTCAGGCGTTATTGATTCAGTGAATTCAAGGATATCACCGTTGTAAAAGATTATTCTGCCTTCGGCAAAGAGAACTCCCAATGAAATATCAAAATCATAATCAACATGCTGCTCAACACTAAACCAGTCAGCAATCTTACATGCGATCCTGATTTCTTTCAGTCTTTTTTCAATATTCATATTTCAGGCTTTCAAGGTCATCCAATTTCTTTTTCAACAAATTTACAACATTTGCGACATGATCCCATTCCAGCCATTTTTTGTTATCACCAAGGTCTCCCTTATTAAACGACATGATAAAGGCTTCAGTATCCATTCCTCCAGCTTGTTCAAATTTTTCTATTTTTTTTTGGTAAGCCGCAAGTTTTCTCTCCATAACCTGCTTCCCAATATTTATGCTTTCTTGCAGACTTGACAAACCCCTTTTTTCAATCATAACTTTTGCATAATTTTTCATACATTACCTCTTATATATCCCCTTTTATTACCCTTCTTCCTTTATCCATCCAGTTATTCAACTCCTAAATCTACAAATCATCCAATCCCCGAATCATCCCAAAAATAGTTTTTCTTTCTCAAATATTCATCCTGATTTTCAATCGCCACCAGCCAAAATAACTGCCTGAATGAGCATTATCTTTGTGTATTTTTCGGCATCCTTCATTTTAAGGAGTTAATGCGAAGTTGATGGCAAATATTAACAACCACAAATCGACACAAATGGACTCGAATAAGGAGAAAAATGATAATCATGTTTTGTGACTCCTTTCATTGAGCACTCTCCAATACCCGTCCCGATCGCTTCCGATTCGCTCAAGTCGCCCATCGGCCTTTAGTTTTGCAATATGTTCTTTAATAGTGTTGGGGCTTTTTCCGAGTACGCTTGCAAGCTCTTCGCGTGTCATGCTTGGATTTGTATGCAGTATTTCAAGAATTTTGTTGCGCGTCCTGGTTTTCTGGGTGGTTTTAGAAACCGCCACCTTAAAACCATTCTGAATTTCTTCAAAAATCGGCTGGGCCAGGCCATATAGTGATCCCAGCTTGCATGGTATGTTTTCAGGTGAAGATTGGAAATCTCGTTGATGCTCATTTGGTGGTTGGAGTTTCGAATGCGTTTAAAATATTTCCCCCTGCAACTAACGGGCTTGACTGGATACTCGATGATCGTCAGAACCACCAGGGTCTTGTTGCCGATTGTAGTGGTTTCTATGTCCGGAATAATGGAAGGCGAAGTGTTTAGTTTGATCTGGTTCAGCCACTGCTGAAGTGTTTCTTTGCCCAAATGAAGGCCCTGAATCTCGCCATGATCAGTTGCGCCGACAATAACGCTTCCGCCTTTTGTGTTGGCAAAGGCGGAGAGAGTTTCGATTGCATCTTTGCCAAAGGAGGTTTTGAATTCTATTGATACGGATTCACCTTTTGAAAGAAGTTGCTTTAATGTTTTTTCAGTCATTTAACCAATACCGTGCCATTTCTAAGGATTTTTTATGCAAACAGCCCTGTAATCAGTTGCCGATGATTTCCTTTATAGACAAACGGAATTTCAAAATCAAACGAAACATATCAATATTGCTGAGGCGCTGCTTTTTGCGAAATAACCATCGTTTTTCCAGCATAGACGGCAGTTTTTCAAACATATCGATATAGGCCTTTAAATAGGCCGAAACTATTGTTGGTAAGGAATTACTTTCCGTAAATTTGTTGAGTTCACCAATGCCCTTTAAAACAAAGTATCCCTGTGTAAGATAACGCCACGCAGTAACAAACGGAAGCATGGCTAAAAGAAACCAGGGAAAATTCTTTATTGCCACCCATAAATGGTTTCGCTCCACCCAATAGATTTTTTGCAGAGAAAACTTTCCGCCGGTCATGGAATAATAATGATGAACATAAGCGCCCGGCGCAACCACTATATTCCAGCCCGCCCGGCGCAAACGAAGCCCAAGATCAGTGTCTTCACAATAGGCAAAAAAGTCTTCGTCAAAAAGGCCGACCTCGTTTAATGCCTCCATTTTCAACAAGCAGGCACACCCGCTAAATAGCAGGACATCTTCCGGTTTGACCGGATTTGGCACTGGCATGCCCCGCATGGCCTGCCGGGACATACCGTCTAGAGCAATGCCGACACCGCATGAATCCAAAACTTCCGGTCGGTTGCCATCAATAATAATGGAAGCTGTTGCCCCGATTCCAGGATCAGACTCCGCTGTTGCAACTAGAGAGCTTATCCATTGGGGCGCTGCCACGGCATCATTGTTGATTAGCGCAACATATTTTCCTTGCGCTGTTTCAATACCCCTGTTGTTTCCGCCGGCAAAGCCATGATTCTTATCCAGCCTGACTATACGAACTTCCGGGAATTCTTTTGCCAACATGCCTCGTATGTCTTCCTCGGAACCATTATCAACGACAATAATTTCGATCGCTCCATAATCCTGGGCGTAAATGCTGGTCAAGCAGTTTCTGAGCAGGTTCAGGTTGTTTAAGGTAACTACTACTGCTGTTACTAATGGCAAGTTGTCTTTCATTTATTCTTTAATGGCCGGATGTTTTTCCGAATACTGAGTTTAAAAATCCGCTAAAAGCCTTTATCATATTAAAAACATTTAGAGGATTAGCCAAAAGTCTTTTGAGGTAATTTCCGATTATCCGTGGCCGGAGGTAAAATTCTTTCATGAAGCGTTGCTGGTAATAAAAGAGCTTTTCTTTGGATAATCCGTTTGGGACGTAAACCACATCAAGCAGATTCATTTTTTCGAAATCTTTGTCTATTGTCCCATGTTGTTCCGCAATATCATACATCTCTGATCCAGGAAAAGGAGTTAATGTAAAGGCGCTTATGTCGTTTAAGGGAATGCTGTTGGCAAAGCGAATTGTTTTCTTCATGGTCTCTTCGGTTTCATACGGCAAGCCAAAGATGAAGTATCCTTTGCTCAAGATCCCTGCTTTATGGGTCAAACGCACCGCTTTTTCGATTTGATCTATGGTAATTGCCTTTTTGGCAAAATCAAGTATTTTCTGATTGCCTGACTCTATGCCATAACTGATCTGCCAGCAACCGGAGCGTTTCATTAGCCTGAGCAATCCGGGATTATTTACGGAATTGACCCTGCCGCTGCAGCACCAGGAAATATTCCATTTGGCCTTTAAGATGCCTTCACATATTCTTGCCACTCTTTTCTTTTTGATAAGAAACTGGTCATCTTCAAAAATAATCTCCTTTATTCCGAAATTCTTTTTGAGATAACCAATCATTTCCAGCACATATTCTGAGCTGTGAAACCGGATTTGACGGCTGAATACAGATGTATCACAAAAAATACATTTATTGGGGCAGCCCCTGGCAGATATGATATGTGTGGAAGGGAGTTTCTTGTATTTAAACAGCGCCGGATGATATCTGACAGGAAACCCATCCAGGAGGTCCCATGCCGGAAATGGAAGGACATCGAGATCCTTAATAGTCGGGCGTGGGGGTGAAAAATGGACTTTGCCGTTTTCGCGAAATGCCAAGCCCGAGATATTTGATGGCGTTTTGCCGGCAGAAAGGGCTTCAACCAGTTCGATTATCGTATTTTCGCCTTCGCCCACAACTCCATAGTCAAAAACATGGTAATCCGACAGAGTCTGCTCCGGAACCGCAGTTAAATGCGGCCCTCCTATGACCATCGGTATAGAGGGATATAGATCCTTTATCATTGAGGCCAGTTTTACTGTCTTGATAATCGAAGGGGTTACAGCAGTAAGCGCAATGATGTCGGGGTTGAATTTCTTTACCTCTTTAAGAGTATATTCATAACCTGTACTTTGAGCAGATGCATCCAGAATGCGAATACGGTGGCCTGCGTTACGCAGAACCGCTCCCAGCATAAGCAGCCCAAGATGTGGAAGGGTGGCTCCAACCGATGCCAATTTTCCGTACCTTTCTTCTAAGAAATAGGGCGCATTTGCAAGAAAGACTGAGGTCATGATTGTTTTGTCACTTCCTTTCCGGATTCCAGCCTTTGCTGGAATGACGATTGTGTGTAATCCCGTACTACGAATGCATCAATCTTGATGTTTTTTTAATTCCTCCAACCCGTCTCTAAGCAGGGCATTTTCCTGCACAAGATTCTTAACTTGCTCAGTCAACCTGGATATTCTTACGGAAAACTGGACAGATAGAATCATCAGAAATATTAGCGATCCAATAAAGAGGGTAGTCGTGGGAATGGCGGCACCTATGATATTGCTGACAATACCGAGCCAGTTATATTTTATTACCAGGATGAACATTGATGCACTTGTCAGCAGCCATAGCCAGGAATACTCTTCTCTCAATTTTCTCCGCCTGACCAAGTCTATTATAAAGATGAATATAAATATACAAACAATAATCATAACTAACTTTTGTCTTGGTAACATAAGGCTAATCCTCTGCTTTCAAGAATAAAGAAACAGGCCTCTTTCTCAGAAGCGTCATAAACATGGAAAGAAACATCTTGAATAGATAATAGATTGGTTTTAACCCGCTGTGCATTGATCTTCCACTATCCCTTTCAAACATGATCATAGGATATTCTTTAATTCTAAAACCTGCCCTGTGCACCATAACAATAACGTCTGCATCAGGATAATCGCATGGAAAGAAATCCTGGGTAAAAAAGGCAATGACCCGTCTGTTGAAGGCCTGATAACCGGAAGTTGGATCAGTAACTTTAAGTCCTACTAGTTTTGTGGTGAGAAAAGCAAACAAGGTTATGGCAATTTTTTTGGTAATACCTGCTTTATATTGCGGCAAAGACGGTTTGCTTTGAGTTTTTTCTTTAATAAATCTTGAACCTATAACCATATCTGTCTTTTCCGTTATGACCTGTCTGAACAATTCAGGAATATATGACGTATCATGCTGGCCATCTCCATCCAACTGGACAAGATAATCATATCCTCTCTCAAAGGCATATTTATAACCGGTCTGCAGGGCCACCCCGTAGCCCATATTCGAGGAAAGCCGAATCACTTTTGCGCCCGCAAGTCTTGCATGGCGGGCAGTTCTGTCTGTTGAACCATCGTCAATAACCACGACATCTATCCCGATATCCAGTTCTCTTATCCTGGTGACTACCTGACCGATATTTTCCTGTTCATTATGTGCCGGTATGATGACCAATTTTTTCTTTATATCATTCTCATGCATACTGATAAGTTCCATTGACGAGTTGTCTCTCGTAGACTTCTTACAACCAACAGTTTGTTTGGCTTCTTATTATTCTCGGTGGCCGTGCGAGGATACGGAAGTTATTCTGCGTGATCTGCCTAACACATTGATAATTAAAAGACAAGATTGAAAATCGAAAGGTATTCAAAAACCGACATGGACTAAGGTATTGATGATTGGTGATTGGCGGAGCTAAGCGTAGATACCGCTGGATGAATGGATGATGGGATGGATGGATGATGGGATGGATGGAAGATTTAGGGATTGAGGAATTGAGGAATTGAGATCAAGCAGCGCAACGACATTTTCAGGTAGATAATGTTGAAGAAATTCTTTTGCCGTGCCCTTGCGTGTAAAAATCCCTTTGAAAAATTTGTCATGCGGATTACTGATCCTGATCATAATATTACCTTAGGACTCGCAAAAAAATAACCTGGGGCTTTTAGGAAATTTTCTGCAATGGATTTTCCTGGTGACAAGGATGGGGACTGATCTTAATCCTGTAAACTGAATCAGCGGATGAATCGAAAGCTATCAATTTCTTTTATCTGTATACCCTTTCTAAGAAGCTCTTTTAATTTTGCCGGATCATTTATCTGATTTATTTTATCAATGATTTCAGTTGAAATTTTTCCAAAACGCAATTCAAGAACTTCTATGATATTTTCTTTTGTACTCTGAATTATTCCCTGCTGCATTCCCTGCTGCATTCCCTGCTGCATTCCCTGCCGCATTCCCTGCTGCATTCCCTGCTGCATTCCCTGCTGCATTCCCTGCTGCATCCCTTTATCTCTAATATATTGTGCTAACATAGCAGTCTCCTTATGCTGAATTATTTCATAATACAGGCTTTTCTGTTCTTGTTCACTTATTTGCGCATACACATCTATAAAATCGACATATTTATCAAAAAGCATACGGGATGCAAGTTGAAATAATCCTGAGTATGCATGTCTTATCACCTCTATTCGTTTATCCTCTTTATAATTCATTTTCGGCAATAATATTTTAACCACAGGATTATTAATATAATAATAATCGCTTGCATTGAAGTCAAACAGTTTAAAATATATATATTCGAAATGAAAAAACAATCGGTCATTTAATCTTGTTTCCAGTTTGCGGACAACATCTTTGCGCCATTTTGTGCGATCAGTAAATAAAACAGTCGGTATTACCAGTGCCTGAGGATGAGCCTCCATCAGATCTGTTGTATAACGCAACAATTTATAGATTGAAAATTTTGCCTTGTCTTCCTGAAACTCAACCAGCCACAAAAGCAGTTGCTGATTCTCAAAAAAGAACAAAATCGGCATGTCTAATGCGAGGCTCGAATCAGAAAGTTTACGCTTTTTGGGTTCCTGGCGAACAAACTCAACTTTACGCACCTTCCCCCAATTTTGCTGTGCTTGAGGAAAAAACCACTCCAATGTTTCCTTTGGAAAATCTAAAAACAGGTTTTTAAAATTGTGGTCATGTGATTGTTTTGTCATAAGCAACAGCCTTTTCAATAGCAGCGCCGATAATTTTGCTGCTTAATTTGTTAATATCCTATCCACACTCTGCTTATCTGCGGTAAAATAATGCTTTTATGCCCGCACGATATGATCGAGACACCTCTGAGGACATCCTTTCACAGCCTTCCTGCGAAATATCTTCAAAATCAATGGATTATATATTTCATTTAATCTATTCACGATTAACTCGGGGATAACTTCAAAACACAGCTCAAGAATATCAATTACAGCTTTTCTGACGCTTTGAAGAATTCCACCTTCATATCCTTTCCCATTCAAATCCGGCAATATTTCTATTTTCTTTATTAAATTCGATTCCGATCATATAGATTGCCAGCCCTTTTTGTTTAAACCTAAATTGAGCGATTTTTTACTTGATCTGCGCCGATCTCTTGCGCATAAAGGCTTCGCAAAAACCCTCGACATATCCACGGGTATGCCTGCGGTTTTTGCAAATCCTTATGCATCAAGATCTCAGCACATATCTTCGCAAAAAATCGCTCAACTTAGGTTAAATTTTTCATGATAGTTTTTTTATTGACATATTTCGCATGCTCCGCGCTAAGAAGAGAACATCCAGACCAAAAACCAGAGAAAAATTCCCACTATGGCCAGATAGGTTGTCAATGCAGTGGAAACAGTTGGCCACAGCTCCCGTGACGACTGGGATTTCAGGATAGACCCTGATGCTTCAAGAAGTTCCACGACGGTGCTGTATCTGTCAGACGGCGCTGTCTTCAGCCCCTTTGAAACAACATGGCATATATTATCACTATTTTTTGTGTCCTCGGTGTTTAAAATCGGATGTATGATGTTGCTTTGAACGCTATCTTTTAAAGATTCTTCGTTATCTCCCTGATGAACTGTCTCTCCGGTTTCTATAAAGAATAAAAGGGCGGCTAAAAAATAGATGTCTGTTGCGCCAGATATTTTTTTATCACCAAGAAGTTCAGGCGGGCAAAAAGGAAATTCTTTCGGGTCGGGCTCAACGCCGACGCTGTTCCATCCAGAGATGAAAATCTGTTCTTTTTCAAAGTCCCATACAATTTTGTCAGGAGTGAGCAAACCGTGCGCATATCCCAGACCGTGGATATAATGCATTGCAAGGCAGACGCTACGCCAAATCCGGCACAGCAGGGCAATTTTATTGCTTTTTTTCAGGTCTGACAGCGAGGCGAGTTTGCCTGCCCCAAATAGGGGCGCTACATGAAGATCGGCATGAGGGTCAAGATCTTGCGAGTCCTTGATTAAGTCAACAACCAGAACCCTGCCCTCCAGATGCACACCATCCAGTAAAATATTCGATTTATCAACAATTTTATTAAACGACATAGTAACAGTTCACAGTTGTCAGTTGTCAGTTTTTTCAATGAACAATGCTGCGACTGAAGCATTTTGGATATTGGTTTATTTTGGACCGAGCCCTAACCTCTCACGAACGGTTAACTGTTTACTGTGAACCGACAACCGTGAACGGTTATGTTTTTAACCATGGTAGGCTTTTTGCCTGCCAAACTCAAGGGGTTCATGCATTTCCAGGAATACATGCCTGAAATTATATTCTCTTTTCCTGCCGATTGATTCCAGCCTGGAGGCAATCGCAAAGCTGTTCTGATAAATCAGTAAAGATATGCCATGATTTTCAGCCCCCTTTTTATCTAAAAGACTTGTAAATCTGTTTTTGTCCTGTGATATTTCCTTGAAAGTCATCCATCCCTGCAAACCTTTTTTAGGTGTTAAAAGCATGGAATGACCTTCAAGTCTTACTGAAAAATATTTTTCCATGTCGTCTGTATCCTTTCTATCAAGATAAACAGCTCTGTTTCCGCAGCAGATGATGTTAATCTGCTTTTTTCCTGTCTCTTGTTTTACGCCAATTTCTACGCGCGTTATCTGGCGCGTTGTTGTTGAGGCAATCGCAGCAAAGGCAACGATAAGAACCATAATTCCTACCACATTAAACATGATATCCAGGAAAGAATCCATGTCAGCGGATAAATTCTTATGCCTGCGTCTCGCCATAAGTTACCTCTTGGTATGCATTCCCACGCTGAAGCATGGGAACAAAAAACTGTAAACTACTTTTTGGGTTTACTGAAGGATGCCTCTTAATCCTATCACGCAGGCGGAATGACTTTTCGATTTTCTTCCTGATAAAGAAGCGCCCAATCTATTTCCCAATTGTCACCCTCAACATCAACGCTATCTGTTTCAACTTTTTCATTCTCCGGCTTTATATCATTTCTCATCTTAACTATATCGCCCAGTACAGTATAGGGATAAATTCCGGAAGGACGAACAAGAAACAGCAGAAACCGTGACTCTTCGCTGCTTAATTCATTTAAAAATTCAAGGAAAGGATCGTCATTCCAGGAATCAGAATTATCCTGTTTTCCGCTTCGGTAAATTTTAACAACATGGTCCCATGCATCAGTCACATTAAATTCCTGATCACGCACAGCCTTTCCGTTTGCGTTTTTAATTATAAAAGCCGTGTTATCTTTACATTCCACTACAACGGGTGTTCTCACATCCCCTGTGCCTGAAATACTTTCTACCGCTGATTCAACTATCAAGGGAAGATCGATTGCCGTAATGCTCAAAGCAAGAGACATGAAGATAAGTATTCCTATAACTGTAATCAAGACGCTCATAAACGGAAAGAGAGAGGGAGATAATCTTTTTTTTCTTCTTCTTGCCATAATCCAGCTTTCTATAGATTTGAACTCAGGAGGCTGAAACTTGCATCAGTAATCAGAGCGCCTTTTGGGGATCCACTTTCTATATTTTGCAACGTTACCTGCCAGCATTGGCAAAAGTTTCTTGATTCCATATTTTTCTATCCTGTCAAGTGTTTTGAACTCCAGGTTTTCAACAATTGACATCAGAACAACAATAATCACAGTCATAATCAAGGCTATAAGTGTGGTATCAAATGCAAAGGCCAGGTCCTTTGTAACATTGGTCAAAGCGGCTGTAATCTGCGATATTTCCTCTACATCTTTTCCCAGAACAGCGGAAAGACCGCCAACTGAACTGCTTACTCCCTGAACAGTGCCTATAAAACCTAATATCGGAACAGCCCATACAATCACACGAAACAATCCATAACTGGATTCGGCTTCCGAATATGCCTTATCTGATGCTTCGCGCCACACATTTTCTGCATCCCTGAGCGATTTTATCAACTTAAACCGGTTCAGCACGGTGACTATTTGTGGGGCAAGCATGTCGTCGCCATTTTCTTTTGCCTTGTGCATTATAGTCTCACAAGTTTTATCAATTTTGTCCTCTGTTTCCAGCGCCGTGTCTTCCGGCAAATAGTTTACACTAAGGCATCCGGCTTGTTTACGGATGGAAACACCTTTTTGTATCAACATGCCTGTTGCCCAAAAGCTGAGAAACATGACAGCATAAGGCACCCAGCCGGTGGCCAGCATCCGGAATATTATGGAGCTCTTGCTACAGAAAGTATAAATGACTCCATAAAATATAGCATAAGCAATTATTGTGAGCAATCCGGTTGCTATAGCACTTGCCAGAGAGCAGCTCGAAAAATTTTCAGGGCCAATGCTGTTGGCGACAATGCCGGCGGACAATTCATTTTCTTTTATCAGCATTTCGTTCTTGCAGTGTGGACAGGCCATATAATA
>Ga0255371_10176_pt1 | contig 12300 bp, 8 predicted proteins | sample ANMaggSSYBR01I12_FD_182097 | JGI IMG/M metagenome (GOLD analysis project Ga0255371, IMG submission 182097) | Sediment cell enrichment communities from methane seep in Santa Monica Basin, California, United Staets - ANME aggregate JGI... | ecosystem: Environmental > Aquatic > Marine > Cold seeps >...
ATACGACCCGTTGACATTTCCAAAAACCAGTGAAATCGTCTGGACGGCAGGGACAACCCTTAACCCTCAGAAATCTTTAAGTCGCGCTCTTACAGAAGTTGCTCAGCTTGCAGGTGATTTTAATACCAGCTCAAATTACGTTGCAAGCGGTCTTCCCAAGTTCAAAGGAATAGAGGAGGCTGAATTTGTAATTAATCCGAAAAATGAGATTGATATTAAAAAACTTCCTGATCTTTCTGATAATAATATTAAAGTCGAGATAGAAAGCTGTATCTTAGCTCTTAAAGAAAAAGGCATGGAAGTAATTGTTATAAACACAATGAATCCGAAATTGGAAATTCCGGCCTTTTATACAATCATTCCAGGTGCACACTTCAGGGAAAGGGCCATTGGTAACAGCGTGTGCATGTTCGCAGCCAAACATATTGCCAACACATATGATCCGGAAATCGCTGTATCTAAGCTTCAAGATATTGAAAATATGCTTCCTGAAAAGTACTATATCAAATTCTATCTTGGATCATGCCATCTTGCCATGAATGATCCGGAAACCGCCCTACCCTACTTTAAAAAATCGCTCGAACTTGAGCCTGCTGACCAGGATATATCCAGCATTTACTCTTATATGGGAGTCTGCTTGAAAGACATGGGAGAATACCGCAACGCTGTTTCAGTTCTTATGAAAGGCGAAGAGATTGATGCTGAAAGAACTGATATTTATAATTCAATGGGATTTTGTTATTTCAAACTCAAGGAACATGAAAGGGCTATAGATTGTTTCAAAAAAGTCCTCCGAATTAATCCCGGCTCAGCCATAGACTATGCCAACATTGCCTCAAATTATCGCGAGATGGGCAAGCCGGTTGAGGCAATTCAATATTACGAAACCGCCCTATCCATAGATCCGGGGATAGACTTTGCAAAAGACAATCTGGAAAAACTTCTAACCGCCCACCGAGCATGATAGAGCCTAAGGGCTCAATCAAAGGAGGTGTATTTATGGCCGAACAAAAAACCACTATACCGATCAGCGGGATGACATGCGCCAACTGCGCCATGAATATTGAAAGAGGTTTAAAAAAACTTCAAGGCGTTAAAAATGCAAACGTCAATTTTGCTTCTGAACAGGCAGTAGTTTCGTTTGATCTGGAACAGCTTAACGGCAGAGACATAGTAAAAAAAATTCAAAGCTCAGGTTACAGGGTTGCGACAATAAAAGTCGAAATACCTGTTACAGGGATGACATGTACAAACTGCGCCATGAATATCAAAAGAGTTATCAATGCAAATGTCCCGGGAATCATTAATGCTTTAGTAAATTTTGCATCTGAGCGGGCATTTATTGAATATGTTCCTTCTATTGCAAGCATAAATGATATAATATCCGCCATAAATAAAGCCGGATACGGCGCAATACATCCGGACGACCTGATATACGCAGAAGATGCAGAGCAAGCTGCCAGAAAAATCGAAATTAAGAAACAGACGCAAAAGTTCGCTGTTGGCGTTTTGTTTGCCTTGCCGCTCTTTATGTTAAGCATGGGAAGGGATTTTAATCTAATTGGAATGTGGAGCCATAACGCCTGGGTCAACTGGCTCTTCCTGTTTTTAGCCACACCTGTACAATTTTATGACTTATTATTGATGATACATGCCTTTCAACAACTTCGCATATGCCCTGAGAAATTGCTTCTTCAACACCATTGCCGGCACATGCACCGTTAAACTCGTTAATCGTGAAAAACCAGTCAAATGGAACCAGTATTTCTTTGTTCTGTGTCAGATTGAAGGCTTTTGTCCATTTAAAAGAAAGATCTTCAAATATTTTTTCTGCAATTTCCAGATCATTGGAATCATCGTTGACGGATTCCGCAATCATCTCAAACGGAACTGCTTTATCTTTTATGTTGCGATACTTTTCAATTAAAAAATTTTTTGGATTATTGCGAAAGCTGAACAAACTGAATCTTTCCGCCAGCTCCATTATAGCACTCGCCTCGGCCTGATGGGTAGTTCCCCCTTTCCCCATCTGTTTTCTTGTTCCAGTTAAAGCATATGCATCATTACCGCAAATGCTGAAATAAACAGGGATATCAAGTCTTCCATTATCAATTCTTATAGTATCTTCCAGAATATCAAGATTGATTTTTTTAAGTTTTTCCTTGAACCTCTTAACAGTTTCTTCAGGCGGTAATATTTTATCCTGGTCAATATTATTATATTTAAAGGCATCAGTTAAAATAATTTTGTTATTCATAATTAATTATTAATTCCTTTTATTGTAATATGTTAGCGCTGTTAAATATTATTTTTTGGACAGGATTTACAAGATATTCAGGATTTAAATTATTGTAGCCGTTCACGGCTTGAAATTGGAAATTGGGAAGTACAAAAGCATGAGGGCCAAATTTCTAATTTCAATGTTCCGTGAACGCTTACAAATCTTGTTTATCCTGTTATCCTGTCAGATTTTTTTCAAAAGGCTAAATTGTTACGAATATGGAATATTCAATCCAATGACCAGCAACCAGCAAAAGGAGTTTTATATTGTCTGAACCGGTTTATATAATTGGGATAGATTTAGGCACAACCAATAGTGTTGCAGCTTATACTGAAGTTAATAGTACCAGGGGTGAAACTTCCGATATAAAGATACTTAAGATACCTCAGTTAACATGCGCGGGAACAGTAGAGAAAAGAGAAATTCTGCCTTCTTTTATTCTTATGCACGAAAAAAATGATGATAGGGATGAGGCGCTTAATCTGCCATGGGATAATGAAACTCATTATGTTGTTGGCGAGCATGCCAGAGATAGAGGTGCAGAAATTCCAGGCCGCCTGATTTCTTCATCCAAATCCTGGCTTTGCAATACAATGATTGACAGAAATAAGCCGGTTCTTCCATGGGGAGGTGAGAACAAAGAGGCAAAGCTTTCGCCGGTTGAGGCTTCAGCAGCCATATTGCGGCATATTCGCGATGCATGGAATAACATAATAGCCGGAGATGATGAAAAATTATTAATTCAAAATCAGGAAATTTTCCTAACTGTTCCCGCTTCGTTTGATGCTGTTGCAAGAGAGCTTACTGTAAAAGCAGCAAGTCTTGCAGGTCTATCGAATGTTACTTTGCTTGAGGAACCCCAGGCTGCATTTTATGCATGGATCGAATCTTCAGGTAATCAATGGAGAGATAGTATTAAAGAGGGAGACCTTGTTCTTGTATGCGATATCGGCGGAGGCACAAGTGATTTCAGCCTTATCAACGTCTCTGATAATGATGGTGAGCTTTTACTGGAAAGAATAGCTGTCGGTGATCATCTTCTTGTTGGAGGTGATAACATGGATCTGGCCCTTGCGTATTTTGTTTCAAGACAGATGGCTGAAAAAGGCACTAAACTCGATTCATGGCAGATGCGTGGTCTTTGGCACAGTTGCCGCAAAGCAAAGGAAAATATATTATCTGATCCTGAAAAAAAGAACTATCCTGTGACAATACTGGGCAGGGGAAGCAGCTTGATAGGTGGTACAATCAAGACAGAACTTTCAATGAATGAAGTGCAGCAGCTTATTCTTGACGGTTTTTTCCCACAGTGTGAGATAACTGCCGAGCCAATAACAAATCAAAAGACAGGTCTAAAGGAGATTGGCCTTTTGTATGAAGCAGACCCTGCAATCACGCATCACCTTGCACATTTTCTTGGCAGGCATAAAATTGATGGTGAAAGTAACAGGTTGCCGAATGCCATCCTTTTTAACGGCGGCGTTATGAAAGCTGATCCTATAAAAAAACGCATAAAGGAAGTATTATCATCCTGGGCTGGATATGGAAGCTCCTCATCTATCAAAGAGATTGATACAAAAGACTTTGATTTGTCTGTTGCAAGGGGGGCTGTTTATTATGGCCTGGCAAGGCGCGGAGAGGGCATACGCATTCGAAGCGGTCTTGGCCAATCATACTACATTGGTATTGCTGCATCAATGCTAGCAGTACCAGGTATGCCTGCTCCAACAAGGGCACTTTGTGTTGCGCCTTTTGGTATGGAGGAAGGGACCAAAGCAAAACTTGAAAATCAGGAATTTATTATAGTGGTAGGTGAACCTGTAAAATTTGACTTTTTAGGCTCAGCATTAAGAACTGAAGATTCATTAGGTACAATTATTGATGACTGGGAAGATGAAATTAATGAAATAGCAACAATTGAGACCACGCTTGATGGAGATTATGGCAGCTCTATTCCTGTTAACCTCGAAATAGATATAACAGAAGTCGGAACTCTTGAATTATGGTGTGTTGCCAGGGAGGATGACCGCAGATGGAAACTGGAGTTCAATGTCAGGGAGAAAGAAAATTTTGGACCTTCTTGAGAAACATTTTATAATAGGTATTGATTTAGGGACTACCAATTCTGCTGTATCCTATGTGGATCTTCTGGCGGATTCAAAAAAGAAGTATCGAATAAAGATATTTAAAGTTCCTCAACTGACAGGTTTTGGAGAAGTCTCCAAGCTTCCGGTTTTACCATCATTTCTCTATATCCCGGGGAAGTATGATATTTCAGAGGAGGCTGTATCACTTCCATGGATAAGCAGTGGAAAAAACTTTGTCGGAGCTTTTGCAAGAGATCATGGGGCAAAAGTACCGGGCAGACTTGTATCATCTGCAAAAAGCTGGCTTTGCCACAATAATGTGGATAGAAAAGCCCGGATTCTTCCCTGGGGAGCAGGTGATGAGGTATTCAAAATTTCACCTGTTGAGGCTACCGCATCATACCTGAAACATATAAAAAAAGCGTGGAACAGCTCAAAAGGCGATGATGAAGAAGATCTATATCTTGAAAACCAGATAATAATTATAACTGTGCCTGCCTCATTTGATGAAGTTGCACGTGATCTTACAGTTGAAGCTGCATCAATGGCGGGTTTAAGCAATGTAACTTTACTGGAAGAACCTCTTGCGGCTTTTTATAGCTGGTTGATTCGTCATGAGCATAACTGGAATAAATTTGTAAATCCAAATGAGCTTATTCTTGTTTGCGATGTTGGGGGCGGGACCACTGATTTTACACTGATAACTTTGAGAGAGGTGGATGGAAGCCCCAGGTTCGAGAGGATAGCGGTTGGAGATCATTTAATCCTCGGAGGTGACAATGTTGATCTTGCGCTTGCAAGCAATATAGAACAGCGTTTTTCCAAAAAAAGAATATCTTTAAGCGGGGACAGGTGGAGAACTCTATGCCATCAGTGCAGAAAGGCCAAGGAAAATATTTTAAACAAAGATACGGAATCAGAAAAAATTACATTAATGGGGGAGGGCAGCAAGCTTATTGCGGGAACGGTTTCAGCAGAACTCGGGCGTAAAGAGATTGAGAAAACAGTGTTGGAAGGTTTTTTCCCGCTTGCTGATCCAAAAGACATAAAGAAAATAAATATCAGGGAAGGAATAACTGAATTCGGTCTTCCATATGAACAAGAGCCGGCCATAACAAGGCATCTGGGTTATTTCCTGGATAAACATAAAGAGGATGTTATAAAAGTATTAAACAGACAAGATCATGCTCCTGATCTTATCCTCTTTAATGGCGGATCATTAAAACCTGCTGTTATTCAAGAAAGAATAAGAGCAGCCATACGTTACTGGTTTAAGAACAAATTAAAAGATGAACGTCGAACACCCGCCTGCCATGCATCACAAACGATAATTGTCGTTGGACCGAGACACGAGGACCTTCTACCAAGCCAACCCAAAGGCATTGCGGGCAGGTCGAACGTCCAACATCGAACGTCGAATAATGAAAAAAAATCTTCTTTTTCTTCTGATTTTCCTCGAGTATTGGAAAATACGGATCCTGATCTTTCTGTTGCGCTTGGTGCATCATACTATGGCCTTGTTAAGATTGGAAAGGGAGTGCGGGTTGGAAGTGGAAGTGCAAGAGCTTATTATCTGGGTGTTTCAAAAAAGGAGTCAGATACTATTGAAGGGTTGCCAAAAAAGACTGATAAAAAATTTGCTGTTTGTCTGGTAGAACGCGGTCTTGAGGAGGGCACAACTATTGAGCTGAAGGATAAAAAATTTGAGGTTCTTGCAAATCAGCCGGTTAGTTTTGATATTTACAGCTCAAGCTTTCGTTCAGGAGACAGACGCGGCGACCTTGTTGAAATAGACGATTCTTTGACTTGCCTTCCGCCCATACAAACAGTTGTTCAGTATGGAAAAAAGGGCGTTAAAACAAGGATTCCCGTTCATATTGAATCAGATTATACTGAAATGGGCACACTTGCTCTCTGGTGTTGTTCTCTGATAAGCAATCATCGCTGGAAAATGCAGTTTCAATTGCGGGATGCATTAACACCGGTAGATATCACTGACAAAGAAATATTTGAAGACTCTATTGTGGATGAAGTTTGTTCATATGTTGGAAGTATTTTTTCAGACAGAACAGATAGCAGTGCGCTTAAAAATTTAAGTAAAGTTATAACAAAAAAAGTCGGAAGATCCAGGGAAAGATGGCCGCTTGGATTTATTCGGAGAATTTCCGACGAGCTGATTAAACTTGTTGAAACTCGCACTTTCGGGCCTGAACATGAAAGCAGGTGGCTTAATCTGACCGGATTTTGCATGAGGCCGGGATTTGGAGATGGTTTTGATGAGTATAGGGTAAAGAGTTTATGGAAGATTCATAAGCATGGTACTATTCATTCAAAAAATGCACAGGTATGTTCTGAATGGTGGATATTGTGGAGAAGAGTGGCAGGAGGGCTTAGCGCAGGGCAGCAAAGACAGTTTATCCAGGAACTTGCTCCCATTATAATGCCTAAGAAAGGAACAAAGAGCAGGATACCGCACCAGGAGCGTCTGGAAATCTGGATGGCGGTTGCAAATATGGAAAGGCTCCTGGTAAAAGACAAGATTCAATGGGGACGTATGCTTCTTTCAGAGATTAAACCCAAAAAATGCAAACCCCAGCATTTATGGTCTCTTTCGCGAATAGGCGCTCGTGAACTTCTTTATGGTCCTGTTGACAGGGTAATACCTTCTGAAGAAATATCTTCATGGATTGAAGAAATACTGTCTAAGACGTGGCGCAATCCAAAACCGGTTGGAATGGCAATCGCTCAACTGGCCCGCAAAACCGGTGATCGAATGAGAGACCTTGATTCATCAATTATAGACACCATCATAGACTGGATGAATCAATATGATATTTCAGGTCCTCATATAAAATTTTTAGAAAATGTAGTTCCAATGGCTAAAAGTGAAGAAAATGCCATTTTCGGTGAAACTCTTCCATCAGGACTGGTTCTTCACTAACCCTTATTTTTTACAAACAACTCTGGAGGCTGTATTGAAAATTGCTGTTTCTGCTGACGGCCCGGATCTGAATGCAAAAGTTGGATCCAGATTTGGGACTTCTAAATACTTTATAATTGTTGATCGGGATACAATGGATTTTGAGGCGGTTGCAAACCCTGGCGCTTCAACTTACCAGGGCTCCGGTGTTCAGGCTGTTGTGCTTGTTATCAGCAAGAAAGTTGATGCGGTTTTAACAGGTTATTGCAGCCCCACTGCCATTGGTCACCTTACAGCAAACGGCATACAGGTGCTTGCCGGAGTTGTCGGCACGGTTGGAGAAGTTGTGCAGAAGTACAAAAAAGGCAAATTACAGCGACAGCCTGGAATTAAATCCGGCCTTGAAGCAGGCGTTAATAAGATTGATAAGACAGCTCTGATTCATGCTTTAAGCAATTCCGTCAATCAGATTATCAGGCTTCTGCCTGTTTTAACCGGTGTGGTGCTGCTCATCGGACTATTCAGCTCATTTATCTCAAAAGAGCTTCTGTCCTCTGTTTTTTCAGGCAATATTGCAATAGATACTTTCCTGGGGGCAAGTTTGGGGAGTATTTTTGCCGGCAGTCCTATTAATAGTTATATCATTGGTGGAGAATTCCTGGAATATGGGATCAGCCTGTTTGCGGTAACCGCCTTGATTATTTCATGGGTTACTGTAGGAATAGTGCAGTTGCCGGCTGAGATGGCAGCTCTGAGCATAAGATTTGCTTTGGTCAGGAATGCGGTGTCCTTTGCTTTGTCCCTGATTATAGCGATTCTTACTGTATTGGTGTATAAATATGTCACATAGGACTACACGTAAACAAAGTATCATGCGGATGATCTATTTCCCTGCTTCGGTAATTGCAGTATATGGAATTATTTTTGCATTTATGCCGGACAGAGCTTTCCTTGCTCTCAAAAGCAGCGGCATTATTTTTTCCAATATAATTATCCCGCTATTCCTTGTTTTTATTCTTATGATAGTTCTGAATCTTTTTTTAAAACCAGCATATATTGCGAGTTTTTTGGGAAAAGAAGCCGGCATTAAGGGAATCATACTATCAATGACGGCAGGAATTATTTCTACAGGACCCATATATGCCTGGTATCCAATGCTCAAAGAATTAAACGAAAAAGGGGCTGGAAGTTCATCCATTGCCGTTTTCCTGAACAGCAGAGCTGTCAAGCCGTTTCTTCTGCCAATAATGATTTCGTATTTTGGATGCTTATATGTAGCTATACTTACGGTATTTACAATTACGGGGTCACTTGTCGCAGGATATACAGTAGGGGCGCTGGTGGAGAAAAAAATACCTAAGCCAAATATTTCATAAAAAACGAAAATACATTTTTATAACATTAAACTATATTTCAACCCACTAATATGATTTAAATACACCGATTGAGTATTGTCAGACCAGGCAGGAGGATTTGGATTTGGAAGAAATATCATCTTTAAATAACTTTCCCGGAAAATGCCGGGAGTGTGCTAAATTATTCAGGTCGATGATTCATGGCAAGTGTAGTTTCTGCCATGACTTGGAATTTCAAGAAAATGTACTCTGTCATCTAAACAGGTGCATACAAAATCCGGCGGTTTTTGAGTGTTATGCTTTTCAGCCGGCACTCAAACTGGTCGGATCGTCTGATCAGGAGTTTCCTTCTTTGCCCAATAGTGTCGTCAAAGACAACTCTCCACAGAACGGTTTCCATGAGCTGCTTGATTCCGATAAAATTAAGTATCAGCGAGCTTTGGCCTTGCAAAGACTGAGCCGTGATCCGGATAGTGTATTTGTCGAGCTCAAATACCATTTTGCATGGAATGTGATCTACAGAAAGCCGGTTTTTGCTCTGCCCGCAAATATCTTTGATTTCGTTTGTGATACTTTCTCAAAATGTAGTGAGATTGTCGGTGGTTTAGTTGATTTGCTCTGGCTGGCTCCAGACCACCTGCATTTATATGTGGAATCAGATGGAAGCAACTCGGTGGAGACGATAGCTCAGGAAATGAAACGGGTGTCGGCGGCAGCTATTCTTGCAGAGTTCGGCGACTTGAAGGCGAGTTTGGATGCACAAAAGGAGCTGTGGGACAAAGCTTACTTTGTAGAAACCATAGGCTAAATCAAGCATCTACAAGGACAGCGAGAATCAGCGGTGTTCTGTCGTTAGATCAGCCTCATCAGCTCTAAAAAAAGGAAGTTCCAGTTGTTTAGGAGCGTTGTTAATATCAGAAAAATGGCAAATCTTGTTTTCTTCCAGAATTTCCTTAACTATAGACTTTCAGATAATTAATTTTACAAGGCCAGAAGGAGGAAGGCGTATTAGTTATACGTCGACGACTGATAACACAGTGAAATTATTTATCTGAAAAGTCTATATGTCTATTGCAGTTGTTTCAGACATAGTTCAAGAACCCTGTCAACTTATAAACTAATGTCCCCTGAACTGCTTGCGGGTGAACTGTCACAAATTGCAGCACTTAACAAATAGGTATGACAACGACAAAAATGGATCCTGACAGATCATTCGGCTCTACAAATATTCGTCCTCCATGAGCCTCCGCCACAAGTTTGCACAATGTCAAACCTAAACCTATCTGGGGGATATTTCGTCTCTGCACTTCGACCGTTTTGAACCTATTAAAAATAATCTTTCGATCTTTTTCATCGACGCCCGGCCCTTCGTCTAATACCCTGATCTGGCAACTACTATCACTGGAATTGGACGATACCGCCGATTCAATATGCCTGATTTGGAGAGTTACTGTGCCATTTTTTGGTGAGAACTTTATTGCATTCGACAAAAGATTATCCATAAGTCTTCGGAACAGATTCGCATCCAACATCATACTCTGGGAATTATTCGGAAGATCTAAATCGAGTTTTATCCTTTTCGACTGAGCCAATATCTCATTTTGTTTGACGACATCACTGGCAAGTTTGTTAAGATCAACAGAACTACGATCAATGATTAATTTTCCACCTATCTGTTTGGCGACAATCAGTAAATCATTAAGAAACGCATTTATTTGAAATGCCTTTTTACGAATAATGTTCAATTTTTCTCGTCGATCATCCGTCAGGTTCTTGTCCATCATCATCAATTCATCAGCCGTCGTAATAATGAAAAGATGGTTTCTCATATCATGAACGATCATATGAGAAAGCTCTTCTCTCATCTTCAATGTGGCTGTCAATTCCTCGTTTCGCCTTGCCACTTTTTCGGAAAGAATTTTACTATAATTTAATGATTCTCTTTGTTTATAATAAAAGTGAATAGTTATTGCCAGTAGTCCGCATAGAATAGTTCCTACTAAAATGATCGTTAGCTTAATCGATAATAGTTTTCGATGAATTGTAGGTGCCGTAATATCCACACCAACGATACCGATGGTTCGTCCCGATTTGTTTCTGATTGGAGCATAGCCGGACAACAGGTCCGGGTATGGAGGATCGGGAGCGATATCGCGATCGGCAGCAGGATTATCCCATGCTTTTACAAGTTCTGGAAACATGGCTGCATCGTAGTAATTACCAGGGAGTTCGCTTCTTTCGTCGTCATTGATAACTCCATCCTTATTCTTATCAATCGCTGGTTGATCAACAACGAATTCATAATCCGAGGGCTTAGATTTGTGACCGGATTGGCGTCGCATTATGTACATATATCTAATATCAAGATTAAATCTGGCGATTGCGGATAGCAATTTTTGAACACGCTGATAGGACGCGATCGAAATGTCTTCTGGAGAATTAATTGCCTCGATATCATTGGGATCTATTCCAGCGGCAGTAGCAATAGCAACACCCATTGCCTGGAATCGAATCTCATTGATAAGGGAGCGCTTCACTGAGAAGTATAAGCCTACAAATAATAACACTGCAATCAGGCAAATGGAAAGTAGTTGGTTACGATGGTTTTTCTTTAGAAATTCAGCCATGATAATCAATCCTATTTGTTAAATAGTGCCCGAACGAAAACTAGAAAATTTTTTCAAGTTCAAGGAAGGCGCAAATTTTAACCACAGGAATACACTGCTTACTGACCACTGTTAGCGGCAGCCATAAATTTTTTTAACTGATTCTCAAAATATAAACGTTCCTTTTTAGCTATTCTAAGCGCATGTAATTCAGCCGATACTGCTTCTTCCAACTGTCCATTTATATAATAGCTTTCCGCAAGAGTGTCCAGTATGTGTGGAGATTTTTCAATATCCGCAGCCTTTAATGCAAGATTCAAAGCGCGTTCAGGGTTGCGCAGGTTTTTATCATCACATGTTGCATAAAGCCATGCAAGATTGTTTAAAACATGCGGGTTGTCTGGTTTAAGATCTATTGATTTTTCATATGCTCTGATCGTTTCAGTATAATTATTGATATTATAATAAAGATCTCCCAGATTGCTATAAAGGTGTGGGTTGTCTGGTGTATTGTTAATCTCTCTTAACAGTATTTTTTCGATAAAATGTTTGCTTAACTTTTTTCCGGTTTCACCATAATTTAAGTTATATCCAATACCTCCCATTATGACTATTGCTGCAAGATATACGGCAATGCTTTTTTTTATTTTTCGGTCCTGTTTAATTATACAGGTTTTGTCTTCTTCACACAGATTGAGATATTCAATTCGTTCTTTAATGCTGAAATGATGCCAGTTCGGTATGTCCGGTGACTGCCCGGTCGTTGCTGTTATCTTTTTGAATGTAGATATCAGCGGTTTTGCGCTGGGGAAGAGAGCATATACATATGTGTCTGCCTGACGTTCGAAGTTTCGCATGAAATATCCGAAGATATAGCGGAAGTAGATAAAAAATATAATAATTATAATCAGGCTGAAAACGGCCGAGATTATTGTATCGTGGTTAATACCCGAACTGCTTATTAATCTGTACACCGGATCAGTATAGATAATGAAATATATAAGAAGATCAAACATAGTATACGAAACGAAAATATAGCCAATAAAAAATA
>Ga0255371_10178_pt1 | contig 12217 bp, 8 predicted proteins | sample ANMaggSSYBR01I12_FD_182097 | JGI IMG/M metagenome (GOLD analysis project Ga0255371, IMG submission 182097) | Sediment cell enrichment communities from methane seep in Santa Monica Basin, California, United Staets - ANME aggregate JGI... | ecosystem: Environmental > Aquatic > Marine > Cold seeps >...
CGCTGTGGCAGGTTTTAAAAATCTGGTTGCGGATTCTCTTCAAAGAAAGTTCGAACTTCGGCCAGAAAACACAGAGAAGTTGCATAGTTCAAACCATCAATAAATAACCTTCCTAATTTTTACGAGATGACATTTATGGTGATAGTGTTAAAATTTTCCTATAAAATAATAGTAATATCACAATAAACTAGTAGAAACGTATTATTTAAGTTAAACAGTAAAACTGTCCCAATGGGCAGTTTTTTATATTTATAGAGACTTTGTTATATCTATACGGAGGTGAATATAATGAAAAGACTAATACCTATTATTTTTGTTTTGGTACTGGCTCTCATCTTAAGCTTTGCTCCTGCTTGTAAAGCTGTACCTGAACCTGAGGAATTATTGGAAGCATGCAAAAAAGGAGACCTTGAAGAAGTAGAAAGACTTTTAGCACAAGGTGCAGATATTGAAGCAAAAGACAATAAAGGTAGGACAGCTTTAATGTTAGCAGCATGCAGTGGTCACACCGAGACTGCTGGGTTGTTAATAGACAGTGGTGCAGATATTGAAATAAAAGACAATGAGGATTGGACAGCTTTGATAGGCGCAGCCGCTTATGGCCAGACCGAGGTTGTAGGATTGCTAATAGATAGAGGTGCAGATATTGAGCTAAGAGATAATATCGGTAGGACAGCTTTGGGTTGGGCAGCAGCCCTTGGCCATGCCGAGATTGCAGAGTTATTAATAGATAATGGTTCAGATATTGATGCAAGGGACGATTCTGGTTAGACACCTTTGATGGAGGCTGCACACGATGACTACGCTGAGACTGCAGGGTTGCTAATAGATAATGGGGCAGACATCAATGCAGAATGTGATACTGGCAAGACAGCTTTGATGTATGCGAAAGAGAATGGTCATACCGAGATTGTAAATTACTGAATCTTTAACTAACTTTTTAGCCTTACCAAGTGTTTCTGAAAGTGTATGTTCCTTAAATTATTCTATTGATAATATCAAGATTAAGATATTCAATTTCGCGAGTTATATCTCGTTTTCCTTTTTTTGAACTATTGCAATTTTTGCAACAGTTAATACTTGGTCTGGGAGCCCGTACAAGAATTGGAACCGGAAGAGCCAGATTTTGCAAAAAGTGAAAGTTGGCTGGAGACATTGAACACATTTAGAACTAAATATTACTATCAAATTATTGAATTATCTTCACAGATCGAAACATTAAATATTGAACCTAAAACAGCTTAATTTGCTTCTTATATTTTGAAGACATCTAAAATATAATCAATGCATCAAGGTATTAATTAGGTTTTTCATCTAGATAAAAGATCATGACAATCATTGGCAATAAATGTGACCTTCTCCCCGAAAAGTGATCCACTTAAAATGTTAGAGATCTGGCTTATTTTTACACTAATATCAACCGCTCTACTTTCTGGTGCAGGTGGCTTATATTCCAGAGCACTATGGGTTCTTATGGTATTGTAATAAGTCCTCCATCTTTCAATAGGTACCTTAGCTCCTGTTAAGGTATAAAAGGTCTCTCAGCTTAACAATTCATCCCGCATTTTTCCATTAAATAATTCAATATAACCATTTTCTCAAGGGACTGCCTGGCTCGATAAAGGCTGGCAGGGTTCCTGTATTTCTAATAAACTTCCTGACCTTACTTACACCACCAATCCCATTCATCCCCAGACTTAGACAGATCCTCTGTTCCAGATTCGACTGCACCTCCACAACCCCTCGCTGTATAATTATAAGTACCAGGAATTACATATATGTTTTGTTGGCCTGGCGGAATATTGAAATTATAACTAGTAGGTCCACTAAGACTCAGGGATAAGGTCCCACCAGTATCATTTTTGACTAAAATTGGAATATGCTTCTGGCAGGCATATGATAAGGTTATTGAATCAGAGGTTGTGCCCTGGGAGTTTGTTGCAGTAGCTTCTAATGTGAAAGAATCTCCACTATTATGCAGATTTACTTGTGAGATATTTCCTCCCAATGAACCCATGCTATCATCCTTATTAAAAGATATGGCTGGAGAAGGATCACCAGTAATATGTGCTTTTACTCTGTAGTAACAGGTATTATCACCAAGTTGAGAAAATGTAGGACCTTCAATTATTTCTAACCTAATAGTTGGAGCTGTTAATACCTTTTCAATTGTTTCCTCTACCGCTTCTTCAACTGGTTCAGTTTCTTCCACTGCCTCTTCAATTGGTTCTTCTTCAGTAGTACTTTCTGCATCAGGTTCTGCTTCTGGTTCTTCTTCAACTGGTTCCTCTACTGCTTCTTTAACTCCTTCAACATTCATAACATAGATTTCATAATTACCATCACGATCTGATTCAAAGGCAATCCTTTTGCCATCAGGTGACCAGGAAGAGGCATAATAGTCTACAGGGTTATCTGTCAGATTAGTCTGTCCTGAACCATCAGCATTCATAATATAGATTTCCCAGTTGCCGTCACGGTCTGAGGCAAAGGCAATCCTTTTGCCATCGGGTGACCAGGAAGGGGAAAAATCGTCTGCAGGGTTATCTGTCAGATTAGTCTGTCCTGAACCATCAGCATTCATAATATAGATTTCCCAGTTACCATCACGATCTGATTCAAAGGCAATATTTTTATCATCAGGTGACCAGGAAGGGGCACCATCGACTGCAGTGTTGTTTGTCAACCTTATCTGTCCTGAACCATCAGTATTCATAATATAGATCTCCCAGTTGCCATCACGGTCTGAGGCAAAGGCAATATTTTTATCATCAGGTGACCAGGAAGGGGAAAAATCGTCTGCAGGGTTATTTGTCAACCTTACTTCTCCTTCATAAGGCCTTTCTTCTTCAGCCAATTTTTCTGCAAGTTCTGCTACCTGTTCTTTTAACTCTTCGACTTCTGAGTTTTTGCATCCTACTGTGAAGGATGCTACAAAGATTAAAACAATTAAAAAAATTATTACTTTCTTCATTCAACTCACTCCTTGGAATATATAGAATATTATTTGCAGTATTATGGTTTTACTTTTTTAATTTAAAGAAAATAAAAATTGTGAAGTAAGTATTAAAAAATTATAACAACTTATAAAATAACTAGCAACAATAATATAAATATTGCTACTAATAATTAGTACTTAAATTATACTAATAATGCAGCTATTTTATCTTAGATAGAGTAGTGGGATATTGAAACTAAAAATAGTGGGGAGAGAGGATTCGAACTAATTGACTTTGTAGCATAAAGATTGATTTGAATTTATATCAATCTTATCATTTTTAATATCAAGTAAACACCAGACGAGCCATGGATGGGGTAAGGGACCCTGGGATATAAGTCTCGATCTTCTTCCAGATTCAAATTTGTTAGTAAAAATAAAGGTTGTAATTATATGGCAAGAGGTTTAATGTATTAAAGTTTAAATAAGCCATAGACAGTATTTATAAAAAAAGCCGGAAAGAGCAATGGCAATATCCGACAGAAATGATTTGAGATCTAATAATTATGGAAATTCGCAATATAGCAATTATTGCCCATGTTGATCATGGCAAGACAACCCTGGTAGATTCCCTGCTTCGTCAATCTAAAACAAAATTAAATAAGAAAGTTGCCTTAACAGACTGCATAATGGATAGCAATGAACTTGAAAGGGAACGGGGTATTACCATTTTTTCAAAAAATGCCTCGGTGATCTGGCGCAGTACAAAGATCAATATTATAGATACCCCTGGCCATGCTGATTTTGGCGGTGAGGTTGAAAGGGTCCTAAAAATGGCGGAAGGTTCGCTTCTACTTGTGGATGCCCAGGAAGGACCTATGCCACAGACACGTTTTGTTTTAAAAAAGGCTCTTGAACTTAATCATAAAATCATTGTAGTCATAAATAAGATAGATAAACCAAATTCCAATATAGATAAAGCATTAAATGATACTTTTGATCTTTTTATAGAGCTTGGAGCTGATGAAAAAACTGCAAATTTTCCTGTTCTTTATACGTCCTCAAGAATGGGTAAATCCGGTCTGGAGCCCCATTTGCACCTGATGCAGGATATTACTCCATTATTTGATAAGATCATAAACTATATTCCAAAACCCGGTGGAGATATGAACTTGCCTTTACAGATGCTTGTAACTTCAATAAGCTGGGATAATTATAAGGGCCGTATTGCAACAGGCCGGATCTATAATGGGAAAATCAATTCGGGGCAGGAAGTCATTAGAATAAACCGCAAGGGCCAGATGGAAAAGTGCAGCCTGAGCTCACTTATGACATTTCAGGGATTGGCACAGACTGAGATCAGCGAAGTGGTAACCGGAGAAATTGTTTCAATTGCAGGGATACCCGATATTATGATCGGTGAGACAATAGCGGATATAAACACACCGGTAGCCCTGCCACTGATTGATATAGAAGAACCTACTGTCAAGATAAATTTTTCTGTAAACACATCTCCTTTTGCCGGCAGGGAAGGCCAGTTTACGACTTCAAGACAAATAAGGGAAAGGCTCTATAAGGAGCTTGAAAATGATGTAGCATTAAAAGTGGAAGATAATCCTTCAGGTGGATGGACTGTTTCCGGCAGGGGCGAATTTCATTTAGCTATTTTTATTGAAAGATTGCGCCGGGAAGGTTATGAACTGCAGGTTTCCCAGCCACAGGTCATTACTAAAATAATAGAGGGTAAAAAATTCATACCATATGAAGAAATTTTTATTTCAGTACCGGAACAATACTCAGGTGCAGTGATCCAGAAACTGGGGATCCGGGCAGGCCAAATGAAGAAAATGGAAATGAAAGAAGAGATCGCATATCTTGAGTTTATAATACCGACATCTGGATTATTTGGCTATAGACGGGAATTTATGACCGATACCCGCGGGACCGGCATAATGAATAGTCTTTTCTACCGTTACCAGGCGGATAATAGTGAATGGAAAAAACGTGAAAGGGGTTCACTGGTCGCATGCGAGAGCGGGATAACGCGTTTATATAGTCTTACTAATATTCAGAACAGGGGTGAATTATTCTATGGTCCGGGTTCTAATGTATATAAGGGTCAGGTAGTCGGACAAAATTCCCGCAAGAAAGATATATGGGTAAATGCCTGCAAGGAAAAGCAGCTGTCAAATATGCGCTCCAAAGGTGATGGCGGTATGGAACATTTTAATGTTCCAAGGATCATTAGCCTGGATGATGCTCTTGAATATATTGATGATAGCGAACTTGTTGAAGTGACTCCAAAAGCAGTCCGCATACGTAAAATTGCTTTAAGCGAGCTTGAAGCAAAGAGGAGCAGAAAAGTTCTGGTAGAATAAGTCAAGCTCTTAAATATTAGTTTTACAGATTATCTAAGGATACAGGAATGCCTGTGACACGTGTATCTCAGATTCTTAAATGAAAAAATATAGAAAGTAGCAAGTGGTTGGCCATGGCGTATGAAGTTGACCTAAAGGGTAAACATCTTAATGAAATCGCTAACCCAATAATACCTAATATTATATAAGCAATGATTGGATTCATTTTTTAAAAATATTTGATTTATTGTTTATTATCATACACCCTTGATGATTATATTTCAATTTAACTATCCTGCCGTGCTACTCACTATTTCTTGTTGAGAGGCAGACTATATAAATAGCTTAAATATAATTTTTAAAATTGATTATTTAACTTATAAATATTATAGTCATACTTAAAATAATACCTATAATACTTTATTTATAAGGAGACATTCTGTTATGAAATCAAAGTTAACTCTTTTTCTAATAGCAGTTCTTATTATAGTTCCTCTGATATTTTTGGGGTGTAAAATACAGGATACTACCGAACTTGAGGAAAGAATAGCAGAGTTGGAAGAAAAACTTGCTGAAGAAGAAACTGAATTAGTTGAAGAAGAAATGCCAGAGGTTGAGGAAGAAGCAGAAGAGGAAGCTCCTGCTGATGAAGAGGAGGTGGCTGAGGAAGAACAAGTTGAGGAGGACATATTGGAAGAAGTTGTTATTGATGACATAGAAAAACTTGATTGGAAAACTTATATTGATGAAGATTATAATTTTACAATACAATATCCCGAAGTGCTGGGCATCGAAAGAACTTTTACAAACTACCACAACCTTGTTGATACATGGAGATATGGTGCTGCGGAGGATTCTGGAGGTAAACCTATTTTAAGTATTGTAGTCTACAGAGTGGAGAACGAAAACACCTACCCCAGATATTTTAGTGCTGAGCTCAGAATAGGTGCAAGTAATACTACCTATGATATAGAAAATTGTTTGAACTATGATCAAGACAGTATCAGTAATTCTATTATAGAAACAGAAATAATAAATGGTTTAACTTTTAATAAACTGGTAATCCAGGATGCAGCTACTATGCAATATGTAGAAGGGATAAGCTACAGAATAATACATAATGACACATGTTTTGCTATTGAGCAGTTAAAGACAGGATCGAATTATAGAGATATATCTAACCCAAAAGATATTCCTGATTCTGATTTAAATTCATACTATGACTCCATTTTCGAAATTATCAGGACCTTTAAGTTTATAAGATAGCCCTGGTATATATAGGAAACATTAAATAATATTTAAACCGATATTGCTGGTGAGGGCTTTAATACTATACTGGAAATTAATATAATATAATTAACTTTGCTTTGACAAATTACCATGATGGTCCGTTCTGATTGGAATCCGTTAAATCCGGGGTAATATTTATCTGATTTCCTCCATCTGCTTTCATGGTAAAAATATCAAATATATTTTCTTCAGCATCTCTATCAGAAGCAAAGACAATCATTTTGCCATCAGGAGACCAATCAGGAGACATATCCATTGCGGGATCATTTGTAAGATTAATTGCTTCGTCCGGATTGTCTACAGGCATAACCCATATATCTGAATTTCCACTTCTATCTGATGCAAAAACAGCTTTATTACCATCCGGGGAGAAGGTACCATCCCAATCCTCCCAATCACCGCTGGCACTTAGTTGAACAATATTATTACCCTCTATATCCATGGTATATAGCTTCATATATCCACTTATATTACTGGTAAATATGATAGTCTTTCCATCAGGGGAATAGTGGGGATATGTATTAAAACCATGTTTATCAGTAAGTTGTTTAAGGTTGCTTCCATCACTATTTACAGCAAATATTTCCCAACCCCTAAGTTCCCCTTCAGTTTCATCATTTGCTTCTATAATACCCCCGGAAAAGACAACACTTTTTCCATCAGGACTAAAATTTGGTGAATAATCTTGTCCTTCTTTATCTGTTAATTTTGAAACTTCATTATTTGTAAGATCATATATATATAAGTTTAAATCATCATCACCATCCATATAAGAAGAAAAAACTATTTGAGTATGCTCCATATTCCAACAGGGATCAAATTCAAAAACACCTCTTTCATTTATTCTTTTTATATCGCTTCCATCAGGCTTGCAGGAGTATATAGAAAAAGGGCCATCATAACCAGATTGAAAAGCTATTTCATATATGATTTCTTCCTCTTCTTCCTCTTCTTCTTCAACTACTCCTTCTTCAGCTTCAGGGATTTCTTTTACTTCTACTTTAGGTTCATCCTTCTCTTCTTCTAAAGCTTCTTTAGCTATTTTTCTTTCCAGCTCTTCTATCCTGTCTTCAAGTTCAGTAGTTCTAGCGAATCTGCATCCAAAAGCTAGAAAGGAAACTAAAAGGATAATGATTACAGTAATAAGAATAAGTTTATTTGCTCTCATATTAAAGTATCCTCCCGGTTGATGAATAATAATTATATATAGGAATAATTTTAATAATTATTATATTACCATTATTATAAATTGGTAGGAACAGGAAATCACATAGTATTTACAAGTTTAACCAACTGAAATTTCCATAAATATTATAAAAAACAGGTTTTAGGATATTTTGTTTTTACTGGTGGAGATAGTAGACGATGTTAAAACCAGGATTATGAAGTTAAGTATGAATCTTTTCATACTGGAATTGAATTTTGGGTGAAAAAATCCTTTTTGCTAAAATTGTGTTTTAATAATAGAAGTATTATCATTTTATAATATCCTTTATATAATTTCGAAGCTGTTAAGACAAATTAATTTTATAAGTAAATATACGATTCAATCAAGGTCAAATTAGGAATAAAAAAATATAAATAGGGGAGAAGCTCTCATGAAAAGAAATAAGATTTATATATTAGTAGCTATACTTGCAATTATTCTCTTAATTATACCTGCTTGTGGATTAGACCATACCGATTTCATAAATTGGGCTAGAGATAAGGGTAAGACTGATAATAAAGATACAGATTCAAGTGCCGGTTCTGAGGCATCATCCGAAGAGGATAAAGAGAAAGCTAAAGAAGAGGAACCGCTCGACAGCCAGACCATGGGCGGTATAGGAATAATCATCACCCAGGATGAGGAAGGTAGGGTAATAATAGAAAAGGTACTTCCGGGTTATTCTGCAGAGAAGGAAGGTATCCAGGAAGGTGATCAGATTATAGAAGTTGATGGAGTGGAAATAAAAGATATGGATATTGATAGTGTGGTTAACATAATCATGGGCCCAGAAGGTACTGATGTAGATATCAAATTGGACTCTGGAAAAGTTACTTGTACCCGACAGAAATTGCCTCTAGAAGAGGACATTCTTGAAGAAGTAGCCACTTTAATTGAACCTATAGTACTTGGAGGTCTTAGTCCAGGAAAAGAAGTCTACAGGGGACCGGTCGTCATTGGTGACTCTGCTTCTAATGATCTTGTATGGGGTTGGTGGGCCTATGATTTTTCCTGGCTATCTGAAGTCTGGCTGCCGGAAGCTCGTGTCGACAACGTATCTATAACCTTAACCCTAACAGACAAGTTTGGTAATCCTTTATTTTTTAACGATGAACCAGTTAATATTGCACTTGTGGACAGCGATACAAGCAAAATCGAACCCCTCATTATATTAATTATGCCGACTTCCCGAATAGTATCAGATGATGTAAGTCCTGAAGACAAGACAGCTGATGAAGAAGCTGTACTTAAGGCAGCCATAAGCAAAATAGAACCCCTTATTGTATTGATTACGCGTACACGAAGAGTTACAGATGATACAAGTTCCTATAGCGAAACAATCCCTGAGGATTGGAACTTAGTGCCATATGATGAAAGTCTTGAAGAAAATGCAGCTGATGATGAAGTAAAAGTAGAAGATCTTCTCAATGAAGGAGAAATAACCTTTACTGGAGATTATTTGATTAATAAAATTAATTGGTATCTTGATAACGAGCTATCCACAGTAATACTGGTATTTCCTTTTCCTGAAGAATCAGATGATAATAATCAAATGGATCAAATACTTTTAGATGAGAAATTTGAAATAGAATACTCTATACCAAAATCCCTTGAACATTATTACTTTCCCACCCTACAACCCATAGGTGGTATAGGATTAGTCCTTACCACAGATAGTTACGGTAATATAATAGTTGATATGGTGCTTGATGGTTTTCCTGCAGCCAATGCAGGTATCCAGAAAGGTTACCAACTCCTAAAAGTCGGTGCAGTTGAGGTAAAAGGCATGCCCCTCAATAATGTTGTTAATCTGGTAATAGGACCGGAAGGTACTGAATTAGATGTTACCTTTGTTGACCCGGGTACCAGTGAAGAAAAGAAAGTCAGCCTTGAAAGAAAAGTATTACCACCTGAAGAAGATGTGCTTATAGATGAGCCACCTGAAGAAGAACAGACCGAAGAACCACCACCAGAAGAAGAGAAAGAAGTATTAATATGTCCTGATTGTGGGAAACCAGTTGATGAATGTATATGTGATTAGTTTTTATATAGTTCTTATTTGTTACCGACCTGGCTGGGGATAGTAGACGAAGTTCAAACCAGGATTATTGGTTCAAAAGAGGATATTTTTATACCAGAATTGAACTTTTAAGCTTTTGCTATTAACTCCCAAATATATCTATCCTTTTAATAGACGATAAAAAAATAGTATAATTATATTTGATAAAACATCAAAAATGCTCTACTGGAGATATTATGAAAAAAAGCAAATTATTTATATTTATCTCTATCCTAACCATAGTTTTTCTTTTTGGTACTGCTGCTTTAATCGACCGGTGTAGCATATTTTCAGGATCAGGTGTTGATGAAGAAAATATAAAAGAAGTAGAAGAAGAGTCTATAGAGAAGGAAACGGAATCCGAAGAAGAGGCCGCAGAAGAAACTCCAGAAGAGGAGACAAGAGAAGAAGAAAATAAGAAAGATACAGATGGTGAAGAAACATCTGATAAAAACAAAGAGGAAACTGAAGAAAAAGAAGAACCGGAAGATGAAGAACCACAGGAAGTACTACAAGTACCCACCATAGACTTACTAATATATGAAGGACCTACCTATTCTGAAGATGATGATGTATGCTATTTTAGAATAGAAGCAGTAGTCACAGGAAACCCGGTCCCTTCAGTTAGTTTTTCCAAAGATGATTCAGGTGGTTCATGGGGACCACTCAAAACTCAAATAAACCTAAATAGTCCAACTGATTTGTATACCCTTACTGCTACTGCTACAAACTCAGAAGGGACTGCTACTGATTCCTTATTACTTAGCTGGGGATGTAGTCCTGTTACAAGAGACGCAAATAATGATCCTATAGTTTATGACATAAATATAGTAGGCGGTACTCCTCTTTATTGGCCAGAATCAAAGTATGGTATATATGCTGTAGCATCAGACCCAGATGGCGATAACTTGACTTATGAATGGTCTGTGTCTGGAGGCTCTACAGAAGATACCAATAATAATCCTGCAGCTTGGAATACTCCAGATACCGGTGGAACATATACTATAACCGTTACCATTAATGATGGAAATGGAGGAATTGCAAACAAAACAATAACTGCATTTATATCTCAAGTTACATACCCTGTAGTATTTACTCGAGAATTTCCTATAGCTATCTCTGAAGGAGGAATGATAGAATATGACAGTACTGAAACACATTCAAATATAATCCAGCAAGTTACAACTTATGAAATAGGAGATACTGAATATAACTGGGTTAGGGATTCATTTATTAGTTTTGATATATCTCAGCTAAGTGGAGAAATTATATCAGCACACCTTACATTTAATCTCAGCAGTCAAACTGGGGACCTTACCCCTTTCTTACCCCTTAAAGTGGTGTCGGTATACTGGGGAGCAACATCATTAAGCAAACCAGGATATGCTTTCGGTACAGTTTGTGCAGTAAATAATCCTAATTTTTCTGCAGATAATGGAAATTTAATAACAGAGTTATTAAGGGCAATGGAGAATGGCCAGGAAAGGTTTCAAATTGCAGTTACTACCGGTGGATTACCACCCTGCGACAATGATAACATTGCGGATTTATGGCTGTATGATGTGGATGATATAAGCCTCATAGTAACTTACAGATCCTGAAAACTAATAAAAAACAGCAAATCTTTAATTGCTGGGCCATGGCGGACGAAGATAGAACCATAATAATAGCTTCAAATGAGGATATTCCTATACCAGAATTGAGTTACTGAATATACTAAAGAATATATATAATCTTAGGGTTCGGTATACTCTACATTTAAGTAAATATCATTCGCAAAATATCTGATAAAATCATTAGTGTTGTTATTGTTAGTTTGCCAGCCTTTGTGGCTTATCATTATCTGGAATCTGTTTTCACCATTGTTTATAGCTATCTGTAAAGAATCTTTTAAAGCCTGGTTTGCAATTGTAATAATAGGATCAGGATATTCGCCCAATAGTTTACTTGGTAAATCAAAATCACTTAATTCTAGGGCATCGTCTCCCCAATTCACTACCTTTACCCAAAAAGCTTCAATTAGTTGATTGTACGGATTACCTACTTCACTATAATTTACAAATCTCAGAGTTGCATCAGTAACTGTAGTTCCTGCCAAATCTGTTATATCAAAACTTACAAAGCCTCTAGATGTTTTATTACCAAGTTGATCACCAATTACAACAAAAGCATCGTTAATAAAAAAATCTTTAATAATTGTCGCAGATTCATAAATAGGCACCTCCATATCTGTGACCTCCGGAGGACTAATAGGCATAGGGCACCCCCAGGTAAGACCGATAGAGTCTGTAGCGGTATCCTCTGAATTTGTTGCAGTAGCAGTAAGAGTATAAGTTTCTGTGGGATCACTCAAGTTGACTTGAGCT
>Ga0255371_10179_pt1 | contig 12217 bp, 9 predicted proteins | sample ANMaggSSYBR01I12_FD_182097 | JGI IMG/M metagenome (GOLD analysis project Ga0255371, IMG submission 182097) | Sediment cell enrichment communities from methane seep in Santa Monica Basin, California, United Staets - ANME aggregate JGI... | ecosystem: Environmental > Aquatic > Marine > Cold seeps >...
AGCTTATTGGAACCATTGAGGGTGCTGCTCCATTAAGTTTTCCGGAAGATGCCATAAATGCCTGCTTTGAATATATGGATAATGGTTTCCCCATCTGGGCCACCGGCGGTTCGGTTATGGGCGGAAGCTCACCGGTAACTGTAGCAGGAGCTACAGTGAGTAATAATGCGGAGATCCTCTCTACGGTGGTATTAATACAGAGTTACAGGCCCGGCCACCCGGTCCTGGCCAATGATTTTGTAATTCCAATGGACATGGAAAGCGGTAATCTCTTTTTCGGAGCACTGGGCTCAGGGTTTCACCAGATGGCCTTCAACCAGATCTGGAAGGATTTCTATCGTGTACCCACATCCAATGCCATGGCAGCTTTTCCTAATTCCAAGCTCATAGATTACCAGAATGCTTTTGAAAAGACCCACCTGGCAATGTCCGCTGCTCTTTCGGGAGCCAATATGATAGCTTTTCTGGGTTCGGTAAGCCAGGAGCTTGCCTGGAGCCCCCTTCAGGCGATTATTGATAATGATGCTGCCCGAATAATCGGAAAATATATAGAAGGGTTTGAAATAAATGACCGGACCCTGGCCATGGACCTGATCAAAGAAGTGGGAACTTCCCCCGGTTCTTTTCTGGGAAAGAGCCATACCCGTACCAATTGGAAAAAAGAATACTGCATGCCCCGGGTATTTGACAGGCTCTCTTATCAGGACTGGTCCGCTACCGGTCAAAAAAACGTGATAGACAGGGCCAAAGAGAGAATGGGAGAAATACTTGAGACTTTTGAGCCCAGACCGGTAACTGCCGGGCAGGACAGGGAAATAAAGAAAATCCTGAAAGAAGCCAGGAAGTATTATAAAAATAAGGGATTATTATAGTTATTAATAATTAATTTAGCAAACTGCAAAGTTATCAAAAATTGACTATGAAATTTACAGGAAGGAGTATAAATGGCTACCGATAGGCCAGATAAAGAATTTATAAAAAAGAGAACTAAAAGAGCAATGGATAGGAATGTAGCTTTCTGGAAGAGGGAGATGAGTGATAGCATTCTGGTAGAATTTGGAGCGGAAGGAGATGTTACTCTTGATGCTGTTAAGACTGAAGGTGTTGTGTGTAATGATATCAAACCTTTATATGACAATGTTCCAAAAATGCTTAAGGATTTTGAAAAAGAAATAGAAATAATTGAGTCAACTGGCAATTGGAAGATTTGTGATGATAATATAAGAATTCCTATCGCATGGCCTGAATTGCAATTTGGAAATGGAATGGCTGGAGCAATTTTTGGAGGAAAGTTAATAACCACAAGTACTAATGACCACACTTATACTTTTAATGAGCCGGTAGTTTCTGACTGGAAAGATGTATATAAATTAAAGTTTGAAAAAGATAATGAATGGGTTAAAAGAATTCTTAACTCCCTGGAATACTTTATCCAGCAAGGGAGGAAAAATTTCCTGGTAAGGCCATTCTTCATTTATGAGGGAGCAGATTTTATAGTATCTATAAGAGGTACAACCCGGGCTTTTTATGATTTAATTGATAATTCCAAAGAGTTAAAATTTTTATATGACCTTGGCCGAAAGACAGGTATTGAATTTTTTGAAATGAAGAGAAAAATCATAAGAGAACACAATGAAAAGATTATAGATCACAGGCAGTATTCCAAAATGGCACCAATTCATGCTGTCCCAATGCTGGATATGGATGCCTATGCACTCTGTTCTCCTGAAATTTTTGAAAAAATTGGTTTTGAAAATAAGCAAAAAATACTTGATTACTTTAAAGGTGGTACTTTTTATATCCATGCCCTGGGGCGTCATATTGTTCCAATTGCTGCACAACTTAATAATTTAACTGAACTCTGGTTATTTGATGACCCTAAATGTCCAAGGTATTTTGACAATAGGCAAAAATGGAGGAAAGAGACTTATGATATCCCACTGGAAATGTATTGTAACTTTGATGAATTTATAAAGGCACTTGATGAAAAATCTCTACCAGGAGGAGTAAAATATAATGTTTTTACCAGTAAAATAAAGTTATTACCGGATGAACTAAATGAAATTATAAACAAAGTAAAAAAATACCATACTAATAGGCTAGCAGGTAAACCAAAGAAATAGAAAACCGTTTCAGAAATTTAGATTAGATATATATTAAAATGTAAATTTAATAAATGAGGAAAATGAAAAATTTGAATATAATATCAGCAGATATTGGAGCTGGCAGTGGAAGAGTTATTTTGACCGCCTTTGATGGTAAAATTATTAAATCAAAAGAAATATATAGATTTATAAATAATTCGGTTTATCTGGGAGATACACTATATTGGGATTTTCTAAATTTAATGCTCGAACTTAAAAATGGATTCAGAAAAGCATCAGAGGCAGGAGATGGTAAAATCGATAATATTGGGATCGATACCTGGGGTGCTGATTTTGGGCTTCTTGATAGTTATGGAGATCTTCTCGCTAATCCGGTCTCCTACAGGGATAATAGAACAAATATTGCCGAAAAACATATAAATAAGATTATAGACCGCGATAGATTAAATGATTTAAATTCATCTTTGACTTATACATATTGTACACTATTTCAACTCTATTATATTTTCAAATTTAGAAGTGAATTTGCCAGACTTACAAGAACATATCTCCCAATCCCGAATTTAATAAACTATTTATTGACCGGTGAGAAGGTAGTCGACCAGAGCATATTATCCGGCAGTCAATTTTTTAATATAAAAGAGAGAAGATACAGGAAAGACATACTTAAATTATTAGAAATAGACAGTCATATACTGCCGGAAATAAATAATGCTGGAAAAACAATCGGAAAATTAAAAAAAGAATTTGCCAGGTCTGCAAATTTAAATGATTCAACAACTATCTCTCTGGTCTGCAGCCATGATAGTGCATCGGCAGTGACTGGTGTCCCCCTGGATACAGGGGGTTTAGATTGTTGTTATATTAATAGTGGTACATGGTCGGTAATTGGGATGGAACCGGAAAAGCCTGTCCTGGCTGGTGATATTTACAAGTATAATTTTACAAACTGGGCAGCATTCAGGGATAGGAACATGTTTGTAAAAATAATAAATGGATTTTATTTCATTCAGGAATGCAAGAAAATATGGGACAGTGAAGATAATAAAAAAAGCAATTATTCGGAATTTTATAATAATATTACACTTACTTCACTCTCAAAATCACTTATAAACCTTGAAAGCAGTGCACTGGTCGGCCAGGATAAAAAAATGCCGGCGGCAATAAGGGATTATTTAAAGAATACTTCTCAAATTGGTGATTTTTCAAAGAATGATTTAATTTTAGCACTCCTGCAGAGCATGGTGCTGGAGTACAGGATAGCAATTGGTGAACTTGAAAGATTATCAAAAGCCAAATTTAAAAAGATCTATATGGTAGGGGGCGGTAGCTTAAATAGAATATTCTGCCAGTGGATATCGGACTGCCTCGCAAAAGAAGTTTATACCGGTTATCCTGAATCTACCATAAATGGAAATATCCTGGCTCAGCTATTTGCCCTGGGAGAAATAAAAAGCATAGAGGAGGGCAGGGAGATAATCAGGGATTCGCATGAAGAAATTGTTTATTATCCGGAAAGCTTATCTGAAATCGATTGGAGCATGCTGTTGGAAAAATATATAAAACTAAAAAATTCCTATAAATAAAATGATATAAAAGAAAATCAGCAAACAAACCATATTAGGTATTTAAAAGAGAGGATAAAATGTCAGACAGAGACCCAAACAAAACAGCTAATATAATAGTGCCCCCACCCGGCCCGCAGTCAAAAAAATGGCACTTGCGAGCAGTAAAGCATATGAAGGGATACTCGGGCCAGGTAAAGCAATTTCCAGTAGTATGGGAAAGCGGCCAGGGTAATACCATGACAGATGTAGACGGGAATACATATATAGATTTCTCAGCCGGGATATACTGCAATAGTACCGGCCACTGCCATCCAAAAGTGGTAGAAAAAACAAAAGAATATATTGGGAAGCTCATGAACTGCCATGATTTTACCACACCTATAAAAACACTTTTTATAGAAAAACTGGCCTCGGTCCTCCCGGGGGACCTGAGTGGAATACAGCTATTTGGCGGCGGTTCAGAAGCAGTTGAAGCGGCTCTCAGGGCAGTAAGAGTCATAAAAGAAGGAAAACATGAGATGTTTTCTTTCTGGGGAGACTGGCACGGAAAGACAACAGCATCCATGAGCCTGTCTTCTCTTGGTAATACTGCATTTGGTCCAAGAGCTGCAGGCTCACACCTTTCCCCGACTCCTAATTGTTATAGATGTCCATTTAGATTAAAATATCCCACCTGCAATCTTATTTGTTTGGACATACTTGAAGGGACAATAGACGCAGAGGGTACGGGGGACCAGGCAGCAGTAATAATGGAACCGATACAGGGCTATAGCGGGTCAGTAGTATATAAAGATGAGATAATACCGGGAATTGCCGATATCTGCAAAAAAAGAGATATGCTGCTGGTGATAGATGAAATACTGGCTGGAATGGGAAGGACCGGCAAAATGTTCTGTGTTGAGCATTATGATGTGGTGCCGGATATAATAGTGCTGGGCAAAGGAGTGGCAGGAGGATTTCCAATAAGCGCCTTTGCAGTAAAAGAAGAATACAGCCGGGCCCTTGATAAATCTTCGGCCTCAACCACATATGGGGGAAATCCTATGGCCTGTGCCGCCGGCTATGCGACTCTTGAGGTAATAGAGGAAGAGAATCTGCTTGAAAATGTAAATACTGTAGGCTCCTTTATAATGGATAGACTTAAAAAGATGAAAGATGGCCATAAGATAATAGGAGATGTCAGGGGGAAGGGGCTTCTCTTGGCAATCGATCTTGTAAAGGACAAGAATTCTAATGAGCCATTTATAGAAGCAGGCAAGATGGTGTATGAAGAAGTATTCAAAAGAGGACTTGCCTGGATACCTGCTGGAAATATCTTAAGGCTGGCACCGCCCCTTATTATGACCCAGGAGCTTTCAAATACTGCTCTTGATATAATAGATGAAGCAATAACGGTAGCCGAGAAGCATTTTGGATATTAAAAAATATAAATTCGGATCATAAGGAGACCTTTATGAAACTTAAATTTGAAGAAATGAGATCGCCTGAAGTAGCGGATCTTATTGCAAAAGATGGAATGGTGCTGCTTCCGATAGGAGCATGCGAGGAGCACGGGAGACATCTTCCCGTAAATACTGATACAAAACTGGCATATTCTGCTGCAATTGAAGCTGCAGAGAAAGTCTCAGGCAAAGTGCCCATATCTGTGCTGCCGCCGGTATGGTTTGGCTATACAGTGGGAATACTTAAAAACTGGCCCGGTACTATAACCATAAGGCCAAAGGTCCTGATAGATCTGATGTATGAAATATGCCGCTCCCTGATAGATATGGGTATAAATAAAATACTTATAGTAAACGGCCATGGCAATAATCCTGGGGTCTTAGATGTGGTAGTAAGGTCCATTGGAGATGATTTTAAGGTATTTCCCGGAATAGTAAATGTATTTAACCTGTGGGATAAAAAATATGTCAAAAAGAACAGGAGATCACCTGAAGGCGGTATCGGTCATGCCGGAGAAGTAGAGACATCTATAATGATGCACCTTACCGATCTTGTGGATATGAGTGCTGCAGACAATACGGATATAATGAAAAGTGACCTTAAAAACTGCCCGGTTGATTTTGCCTCAGACAGAAAGAAAAGGCTATATCTCTCTACATGGTATTTAGAAAATAGTACTTATGGAAGTGCAGGGGACCCGACATATGCAAGAGCAGGCTTTGGTAAGGATCTTCACCAGATGACAGTAGATGGATTAGTGGAGGTGATTGAGGAGTTTTATGATATACAGATCAAGCTTGCTTCAAGAAAGCTCAATAGGAAAAATGACAAATTTTAACTATTTGATTTAAATAAAAAGGAAATTTTAATGGAAAAATTAAAAGTGGCGCTATTAGCCAGTTCTATGCAATATTTTTCGGATGAAGGGAAATCAATTTATAAGAAAGCCTGTAGGGATTTAAAGAAATTATCAAAAGAATCAGGCTTCGAACTGAAAGTTTATGAAGATTTTATAATGTCTGAAGAAAAAGCAATGGAAATAAGAAAGGAAATCGATAATACCGAAATAGATTTTCTGCTATTGTTCCACCCTACCTATATATCCGGGGATATAGTTTTTGAACTATTAAAAACAAAAGCAAGGATCGGCCTCTGGGGCGTAAAAGAGCCTAAAATGAGCGGACCGCTGCCACTGGCATCGCTTGTCTGCCTAAATCAGAATACTTCTATTGCTGGCCATTATTTTAAGGATAGAAAAATCAAATTTAAGTGGTTTTTTGGAGAAGTAGACAGTATTTATTTTGGACCCAGATTTGAAGTAACCATAAAAGCTCTTTCAGCGGTAAAAGCATTGAAAGATTCAAAAGTGGCACAAATAGGGAGGATAGCAGAAGGCTTCAGGAATATGTATTATGATGAGAGGCAAATATATAAAACATTAGGTATTGATATTGTAAGGGATGTTGAAATTGAAGATATATTATCTGAAACAGAAAAGCTAGATGATGCAAATATTAAAGCAGAGATGAATAAGATTTATCCAAAAATTTCCAGAATAGATGTTAATAATAAAAAAATAGTAGATTCTGTAAAAATATTCATGGCTACTAAAATAATATGTAATGAAAATAAATTTAAAGCAGTAGCTTTTGATTGTGCCGCCAAATTAGTAAAGCTAAAAGGGATGATAGCATGTCTTTCAAACTCATTACTAAATTCTTATGGTATTACTGCTGGATGTGAAGGAGATATGCTCAGCACTATATCAGCTTTAATTCTTAAGGAATTATCAGGGAAGGCTACACTGGTTAGCGATATGGCAGCATTTGATGAAAAGGATGAGTCCCTGCTTCTATGGCATTGCGGGTCCGCACCTATGGAGATGGCAAATAGTAATGGGGTTTGCTGCAGAAATGTTTACCGCTGTGAATTTGCCAGAGGTACTGAGCTTGAAGACCTGGGTCCCATTACTGATATCACTTATCCAGAAAGTGATGTGACAGTCTTTAGGCTTACCGGAGAGTCTGATGTGTTTTACTATTTTACGGGTAGGACATTTGATGGCAAAAAGGAGTCCTGGTATGGAAATAGAGGGTGGTTAGGAGAATTAAAGCTATATAGGGATCCAGTAAAAGTAATTGATCTTATGAATACTATATTTCTAAATAGTATTCAGCATCATTATCCTATGGTGCTGCAAAATATAAGTGATTATATTGAGGAATTCGCATATTGGCTGGATCTTAAAAAGATAAAAAAGATTAAATATGAAAGATTTATGTATGTTTAAAAATCAATCAAGTTTACTAAGGATCAAATATATCATAGGGAAATCCAGAGAGTCTAACTTATTACTCATATTAATCTAAATAAAAGCATCCAGATAAAAGCTTGATTGACAGATATAATAAATCCAATATAATAATTTTAAGAACATATATAACCACAATAGTTCATCTAAATTATTAGAAGGGAGTCTAACGGTGTTAAAAATCAATGCCTGTGTAGGGATAATGGGTGCAACATATAATGAAAGGTATGTACCAGGAGGGTATTTTGATCAAATAGAGTTTGAAAAAATCCTTGAAATCGTATCTGAAATTGATGATGTATCAGGATATTTTGTATACTATCCCGGCCATCCCTTAATAGATGATCCAGAGAAACTAAAAAGAAAACTTGCTGATTATAATTCAAAAGTATCAGATATTGGCGCAGAGACCTGGGCAGATAGAAAATGGAAATACGGGACACTGACAGCCAAAGATAAAAATATAAGGAAAGAGGCCATAAAGATAATAAAACATACCATGGATCTGGCTGTTGAGCTTGATGCCCACAGTGTCTTAGTGTGGCCCGCTCATGATGGAGTCGATTATGCTTTTCAGGCAGATTTTAACTCAGCCTGGGATTATCTGATCGAGTCGCTTGAGGAAATAGGGGAACATAATTCGGAAGTAAAAGTAGCCATTGAATATAAGCAAAAGGATCCCAGGGCAAAGTCATATATTGAAGATATGGCGAAGCTGATGTTTATTATTAAATCAATTAAAGCTGACAATATCGGTGCAGCACTTGACCTCGGACATTCATTCTTTGCAGCAGAAAGGCCGGCAGAGTCACTGGCATTGCTGGACAGGCATAATAAGCTATACCAGATCCACTTAAATGATAACTACAGGGATGCTGATCCTGACCTGCTTTTTGGGGCAATAAATTTCTGGGAGACATTGGAGTTTTTCTATTGGCTTACTAAGATCGAGTATGATGGGTGGATGCATACTGATTTTGTAAGTCCCAGGGATGATAGAATAAAGATGTTCAAACTGGCAGTCAAGCTCATAAGAGATTATGAGAAGATGGCAGAAAAGCTAAAGAAGCATTCAAATATAATTGATGGGAACCTGAAAGGCCATAATTTTGTAGATAATATGGCACTTATAAGGGAATTACTTTTTGAGAAGTAATGGAGCGGGAAAAGTTAGAAGATATATCTGATTCATTAGACACGAGGCTAATAATTTAAGACTAAAACCGGATGTGGACAAATGAAGGATAAAACATTTATATTTGACAGCCAGATCACCACTCACGCTATGCACCTTATCGGAGTCAATGCAAAGAGGATGTTAAATGATGCAAAATTATTTCTGGATACTCAAAAATATGTCCATTCATATTATGAACTGGATAAGCTATGTACCATATACGATGTTTATAATATAGAATCAGAAGCTATAGGACAGAAAATAATATATTTTGAAAAGGATATGCCGGCAGTAGATGGGACCAATATTCTCATAAAAGATAAATCAGATATTTATAAAATAAAAAATATTAATTTTAAAGAAAATAGCCGGTGCAGATTCGTCCTTGATCTTATTGACCGATACCATCAAGCTATAGGGCCCGGCTATAAGCCCAGGTTCTGTGCCCCATTTTCCCTGGCAGTCAATATTAGGGGATTTAATAATCTGATAAATGATATCTATAGCGACAGAGAATTTGTAAAAGAGCTATTTAAAATCATAAACTATGAGGTGCTTGCCCCGTGGATCAATATGCAAAGAGAAAAGATAGGAGACAATAAGATAATTGCTTCAGGAGCTGATGCATGGGTGGCAATTCCAAATGTAAACCTTGAAATTATAAATGATATAATAATCCCTTCATATCTGGAGCTAAAAGGACTTGTCGGCAATGTATATCTGGCACTGCTTGGAGGGGCGCGCTATCTAAAGGACCCGGTTAAATTTCTTTATATTCAAAAGATCCTGAACCCTTTCCTGGTAAAAGGGCTTGATCCGGATGTGGAATTATTGGGAACTGAATTTTTTACCTGTTTTGCAATAGATAATGATATGGATCTGCTACTGGGAATTGATCCAAATTTTATATTAAATTCTAAACTTGAAGATATTTATAAAAGGATAGAAAAGTATATAAAGGCAGGTACTGTCCAAAATAACAAATTTACTCTCTATTTCAATGATATACCAGCCGATATAGCCACGGATAAATTAAAAAAGATTTTTTCAAAAGTTAGAAAGATAAGGGAAAAATGAACCACAGACAAAGGATCCTATCAACGATAAAAGGTCAAAAAACAGACACCCTTCCTTATGTCCCAAGGCTCGACCTGTGGTATAAATCAAACAAATACAAGAATACTCTGCCCAGAAAATACAGCAGCGCCACTCTAATGGAGATCACGGAGGATCTGGACATCGGATATCATGCGGTAATACCGGATTTTAGGGATTATGAAGATGAAATGGATAATATCGGGTTTTCACTGGGCATAGTAAACCTGAAAAATAATACTTATAGAGTAGACTTTAATAATATAGAGCATAGGGTAAAAGAAGATGGCGGCCTTACTGAAGTTACCTTTAAAACACCTTACGGAAATATATCTACCAAATATTTATATAATGAGACCATGAGGCGCTCCGGGGCTACCATCGGCCATACTGTGGAGCATGCCATTAAAAGCAAGAATGATTATAAGGCCATAGGCTATATCTATGAGAATTTAGAAATAATTCCAACCTATAAAAACAATATCTGGTTTCAGGACTATATAGGTGACAGGGGAGTAGCTGTGGCTTTTAATCTGCTGTCAGCATCACCGGTCCATCTTATCATGAAGGAACTTATGAAATTCGAACTCTTTATATATGAACTAAATGATAGACCCGGGGAAATAGAGATACTGGGGGACAATATCAAAGTATTTTTTGATAGACTATTTAATATAGTCCTGGACAGTCCTGCTGATATTATTCTATCCGGGGCCAATTATGATAGTTTTCTGACCTGGCCAGCTTTTTTTGCAAAATATATTACCCCATATTTAAAAAGCCAATCAGAAAAAGCTCACAGGAAAAATAAATACCTGCTTACCCATACTGATGGGGAAAATGAGGGCCTGATCAAAGAATATAATGCAAGTAGTATTGATATAGCAGATTCTATATGCCCTGCTCCAATGACCAGTTTGACTTTTAAAGAAATCAGAAAAGATCTGAGGGATGATATTACTATCTGGGGAGGACTGCCCTCAATATGTGTATTAAAGGATTCAATGAGTGATTATGAATTTGAAAAGTATATTGATTCTGTATTAGAGGATATCGGTGACGGGGATCACATCATACTTAGCTTTGCAGACACTACGCCCCCAGATGCCGATTTTAAAAGGATTGTAAAGGTGGCTGGACTGGCCAGGAATTTTGGTCAGGTAGATTAAAAATGGAATTTTCAAAAAATAAAAAAAGGTTAATTGATTCAATAAACAGAAAACCGCTTGATAGAGTACCCCGCATGTATAGAGCACTTCCAGGAATCAATGATAGGCTTCTTTCGTACTTTTCCCTGGGAAAAGACATAAATAAAAATTGGAAGGAACTCATAGCAAAGCTTAATGTGGATGCTTTTTCCAGTGGTGGCGGAATGGGAAAATTTACTATATGTAAACCTGCATACAATGGTGGTGGAAAATATGATAAATCAGATAGTAATATGTTTTATGTCTGGGGTATTGATAGTCATATAGATAAGGGAAGTGACTCAATAAGTTATATTGAAAATGCTGAAGCTGCAAAAATAGTTTCTATAGAAGACTTTAAAAGAATCAAGCATCCATCCCTCGAAGACTTCGATTTTGATTTGATGGTTCCCGACCAGGTTTTAAGAGAAAGCTATTTGCTGGGCACAGGTATGCTTAATAGCATCTTTATGATAGCAATGTATCTAAGAGGAGCTAATAATTTGATGATGGAGCTGCTGACTGATAAGAAGCTTGCACATTATTATATAGATATGATCGGGGAGTTTTCATATGAATTAAATAAAAGCATCCTGGACAGGATAGGGGATAAAATTGATTATTACAGGCAGTGGGATGATCTGGCTATGCAGAGTGGCCTTATGATACCTCTTGAGACTTTTAGGGAATTTTTCTATCCCTGGTATAAGAAATTATTTGGTGAAGCCAAAAAACATAAACTCATTACCCTTTTCCATATATGTGGAAATGCGAATGAAATAATACCAGATCTTATAGAGCTTGGAGTTGATGTGCTGGATCCTGTTCAAACTTCAGCTGTGGGCATGGACTTTAAACATCTTAAAAAAGAATATGGGAAATATATCTCATTTCACGGAGGCATAGATGTGCAGGGCTTTCTTCAAAATGCCAGCCCTCTGCAGATAAGAAAATACACAAAAGAGACAGAAGAGATGTTTTTAGATAGTGGGGGGCTGATCCTTGGGCCATCACATGAGATCACTCCCGACACAAGCACTGAAAACATAATTGCACTATACAGACCCGATTTATTAGATAAGGATAAATATACTTTATAAACTGCCTGCCAGTATGGTCATACAAAGAAAGATTCTTATCAATACTGCTCCAATCCCCCTGCTAATTGCTGATTGAGGTCAAATATTTTCTCACAGGTCTGGACCTTGCCCGAGCCGTTAAAAGTCGGCGAGGCTGCAAACCATGGACCCACAGTAGTGTTCCATTTTTTAGTGACTTCAAGTTTTCCAAGATTTTCATATAATTTATCCAGGTCTTCGCATTCATAATAA
>Ga0255371_10181_pt1 | contig 12135 bp, 11 predicted proteins | sample ANMaggSSYBR01I12_FD_182097 | JGI IMG/M metagenome (GOLD analysis project Ga0255371, IMG submission 182097) | Sediment cell enrichment communities from methane seep in Santa Monica Basin, California, United Staets - ANME aggregate JGI... | ecosystem: Environmental > Aquatic > Marine > Cold seeps >...
CAGCCTGGGGATGTCCACCCCCTCCTATTATGTCCAATATCTTTGACATATCCACATCCCTGTCATCGCTTCTGGCTACTGCATATATCTTTTCTTTCATCTTTACCCAGCAAATGACTATGCTTATCTCCTCTATCTGTGAAAGTTTCCTCGTAAGCACTGACAGTCCCTCTACATAATCCGGCATTTGTGCACTTGAAAGAAGTATTTCTGTATCATTTATCTTTACCTTTTTACAATTCATTATAAGCTTTTCAAGCAGCCCGTGCTGCTGCGTGGAAAGGGAGAGATTTAAAAACTTTAATACCACAGAAAGATTTGCCTGTTTTTTCATAAGATAGGCACCGGCCTCAAGGTCGGCTGAGGTAGTGCCGGGATAAGTGAAGGAACCCGTGTCTTCATATATGCCTGCAAGAAATATTGTGGCTTCCAGGGAGGAGATATTTATTTTTCTTTCCCTGATATGCTCGACAAGGATCGTAGTCGAGGCTCCGGTTTCTCTGGAATGGTCAGAGTCTGAGTGGAAGCCTGCTCCCTTCCTTATATGATGGTCATAGGCAATCACTTCTATATCCGGGTCCCTCAGGGTCTTTTCTGCCAATCCGGTCCTTGATATTGTCCTTGTATCTACAATGACTACCCTCTTTACACGGCTAAAATCAATATCTGACGCTTCATATAAGGCAGGAAGCTCATCCTCATATAATGATATGAATTTACGGACATTTGGATTTAATGCCGTGGGCAGTATTATACTCGCTTCTGGAAATATCTTTTTTGCTGCAACCATGCCGGCAAAAGCATCAAAATCAGCACTTACATGGGTTACTATTATTTCCATTGTTTTTTAAGATTGCTATTCCAGGATTAATATCCTATTGGTTTACACTCTTAAGATCTGGTCCTTAAATATATTTATCATAGCTAATGATCTCAGACAGCGGTTTCCTGCCTCTATCGGAGGCTTCTCTTGATGGGTATCCGACCGGAGTAAGGGCCACTACTCTTACCTCTTTGGGTATGCCCAGTATGTCTTTGACCAATTCTTCCTTAAAGGCTCCGATCCAGCAGGTCCCGAGTCCCTGCTCAGCGGCAGCAAGTATGAGATGTTCCAGGGCAAGTGCAATATCTACTGGATAGCTATTCATATATCCGCCCATTACTCCATAAGCTTCATTCTCTTTTGCACATGCTGCTATAAGGATCGGCGCTTCTTCCAGAAAAGTCTGGTTATTGCAGGCTATTGCAAGATCCTTTATTATCTTTTTACTTTTTACAACTACCAGCTTCCACGGTTGAAGATTTTTTGCCGAGGGAGCTTTTCTGAATGCCTCAAGAATATAATTTAATTTATCTTCCTCTATGTCCTGAAGTTTATATGAGCGTATGCTTTTTCTTGCCTTTATAATATCCATCAGGCTATTAAACTTTTTCATTTCCCAGGTTTCCTTCTTTGCATATGACATCTCTTTAATATTCTATAATCACTATTATATATTAATATCTTCTTTTTCTTTAGTAAAATTCTTTTGAGCCCCGTACATGCTCATCAACTTTATAGTGATCTTTCCCGGTACCAGGCTTTCCAGTCTGTGGACATCTATTTTCCTGACCGGGATCACTTCGACAATAGAATTAGTCAGGAAGACTTCGTCTGCATTTATAAGGTCGCAGTAGTGAAGCTTCTTTTCCCATACCCTTATACGGTTTGCCCTGCAGAGGTCCAGGACCACTTTCCTGGTTATTCCCGGTAGGATATTCTGGGTCAATGCAGGCGTATATACCCTGCTGCACTTTACCATAAAAATATTAGTAGTCGAACCTTCAAGAACAAGCTTATCCCTGGTAAGAAATATTGATTCAAATGCTCCCTGCGAATGTGCCCTGTCCTTTTCATATAGATTATCGAAATAACTCATAAGCTTATGCTTATATGCCTGGTCCCCGGATGCCTGCCGTTTTATAGATGACGATATTATATCCGCACCTTCAGAATATATAGCACCGTGATAAGGCTTTAGTTTCTTTGCTATTATGATGACTCTAAGCCTGCTGCCTGAACTGAAATGCAGGGCTCCGCTATGATCTCCCCTCGTCACCATTATCTTTATATATGCATCCCCACGGGTCAATCTATTCTTTGCCAGTGTTTTTAAAACTGCATCTTCTATATGGCTTCTATCAAAGACTGGATAAAATTTTAAGACCTCCAGGCTGTGAAAAAGCCTGTTTAGATGGCTGGAAAGCATAAAGACGGATCCGTTATAGCTGCGCATCGTCTCAAATACCCCGTCTCCATACAGAAAGCCTCTATCATTTACAGGTATTCTTGCTTTTCCTGCGCGGTAGAATCTGCCATTAATATATACATACTCAGACATTTAACCCCCTGGACCTTAAATCATATCATTTGCTAACTGCTTTTTTCTCCTGCATGATCTTTAAAAGATTTTCCGGCTTAAAAAAATTAAGCGTATCTTCAAGGGCACTGCCTTTATCCAGAGTCTCCTGGTATTCCATATCTGGTCTGGAATCAGCCACTATCCCTCCGCCTACATTATAATAGAACCTTTTATCCTTCATTATAAAGGTTCTTATGACAATATTTAAGTCCATGGTATTATCTATTGAAATATATCCTATAGAACCTGTATATAATCCTCTGTTTACTGACTCAAGTTCATCAATTATTTCCATGGCCCTTATCTTGGGAGCTCCCGTGATGGAACCGCCTGGAAAGGCCGCCCTGATTATATCAGCCGCATCTATACCTTTTTTTACCCGGCCCGTGACTGTGGAGACTGTATGGAACACTCTTGCATATTTTTCTATGACTGCATGTTCAGCGACCTTTACGGTCCCATAATAACAGAATTTTCCCAGATCATTTCTTTCAAGATCGACGATCATATTAAGTTCGGCTCCATCTTTAATACTGCCTGCAAGCTCCCTGGCATTTTTTAGATCCTCCTGGCTGTCTTTGCCTCTTGGCATAGTCCCCTTTATGGGCCTTGTCTCAATAATACCGTCCTTCAAGTAAAGAAACCTTTCGGGAGATGAACTGCCGATCGAAAACTCTGGAAAAGATAGATATGCTGAGAAAGGAGCAGCATTTTTTTCCCTCAATATATAATAAAGGTCCATAGCCTCCACAGATACTTTTGCTTCAAATCTCTGGGAAAAATTCACCTGATATATATTTCCGGCATAAATATGATCTCTGGTCTTATTAACACCACTGACATACTCGTCTTTTGTAAGGTTTGACTTTAGTTTTAGACCTGATACCGGGTTTCTTAGATATTTTTCAATGATCACAGCCTTTATATCTGCCGGCCCGGTTTTAAACCTTTCCTTCATATTTCTAATCTCAGAAGAGTTTCTTTTTATTATTTCATCCGTACTGTCTCCGGACCCTATAAGATCGCTTTCTCCAAATATCTCCTCTACTCTGCCCTTTTTATTATTTACAATAAAGTTCCTTATAAAATGCCACTTATCCCTTTCATGATCATATGCCAGAAGCTTATTATAGAATCCCAGATAGATAATGGGGAGCCCCTGATCATCAGTGGTAGTACGGGGAAGCATTTCTATATGGTCCTTCAGGTCATAAGAAAAATACCCCATAAATCCTCCAATAAAATCAGGGATACTGCTATCCCGGTTTTTATGTGAAATATCCAGTTCCTTTGCCTTCCCTTTATTTATTTGAATGATCCGGATATTATCTTTTTTATCCTTCTCATCATGAAAGATAAAATCATTGACATTCTTCTTAAAGAATTTAAGAGGATGCTGATATGAAAAGTTTTTGATATTTTTGGGAATATTTATAAATTCATTTTTGAGTCCATGGCTTTTGATAATAAAAGAAGGCTGCCAGCCTATGTATGAGAATCTGGAATATTTATCGGGGACAAGACTGCTATCCAGAAAGCACATGTACCGGGATTCTTTTAATTTATAGGCAATACCGGCCGGGCCAGGACCAAATCCTACTTCTGTGATTGTCGATATTATTTTCATAGATCAATAAAATTTTTCAGTATCTTCATGCCAGTCGGGGTCAGAAAAGATTCCGGATGAAATTGTATCCCTTCCAGGGGATAGTCCTTATGCCTTATTCCCATCACTATGCCGTCATCTGTATGGGCGGTTATTTCCAGAAAAGACGGAATCGTATCTTTTTTTAGAATAAGAGAATGGTACCTTGCTGCAGTAAAAGGATTCTTTATCCCTGCATAGACCGTCTTCCCGTCATGATGGATCTCCGAAGTCTTGCCATGGACCACTATCCCGGAATTGATGACTTCGGCCCCGAAGACTTCTCCAATGGATTGATGCCCCAGACAGACTCCGAGTATGGGGATCTTTTTATAAAACTTCTTTATGAGTTCCTTCGATATCCCAGCATCTGACGGTCTGCCCGGTCCCGGAGAGATGACTATTTTCACAGGATCCATTTCTTCTATTTCGTCAAGGCTTATCCTATCATTTCTCCTGACCTTGATCTCCTCTCCAAGTATTCCCAGAAACTGGACGAGATTGAAGGTGAAGGAATCATAATTATCTATCATCAGGATATCAATCTTTTTTATATTATTTTTTTTAGTAGCAACTTTCATAGTTTCCCTTTCTGCTAATAAAAAGAATTATATTGAAATATGTTTAAAATCTCAAAAGGAAATTTAAAATAGTTTATAAGTTCTTGCTTTTCAAAAAAATAATATATAGAATCCTTTCATATGATAACAGTTGAAAACCTTACAAAAGAATTTAAGACCGTCACTGCTGTCGAGAATATATCATTTAATATTGATTATGGCGAGATATTTAGTTTTCTGGGTCCTAATGGAGCAGGAAAGACCACCACTATAAGGATGCTTTCAACTCTTATCGGACCCACATCCGGCACCATAAGGATCGATGGCAGGGACCCCAAAAATGACGGAGCATATATCAGGTCTATAATAGGGCTCCTGACAGAATCTCCGGGCCTGTATGAAAAGATCTCTGCCTATGAAAATCTAAACTTTTTTTCCAGTTTTTATGATATGCCTGCTGATAAGAGGACCTCTAATATTGAGAAGTATCTTAAGATGTTTGGACTATGGGAAAGAAGGGACGATCTTGCCGGTACTTACTCAAAAGGGATGAAGCAGAAGCTCGCATTATCCAGAGCTCTTATTCATGACCCGAAAATATTATTTCTTGATGAACCTACAGCCGGTCTGGATCCTGCAAGCGCCCATATGGTAAGGAACTTCATCAAGAACCTTAAAGAGGAGCAGGTTACTGTCTTTCTATGTACCCATAACCTTACAGAGGCTTCTTCTCTCTCAGACAGGGTATGCTTTATCAAGAGGAAAATAATCAGGATCGCCTCACTTGCAGAACTTCAGGATCATGGCAGAAATAAAAGGATCAAAATAATCTTTAAGGACAATGCTGAAAGATACAGGACCGTACTTGAAAAAATGGAAGGTATAAGCGGAATGGAGATCAAAGATAATACATTGTCAATTTTTGTAGAAGAACCTGAAAAATCAAATCCGGTAATAATAAGCGAACTGGTAAAAAATAATATCGATATATTGTATGTTAATGAAATAAAAGCTTCCCTTGAGGATATATATCTGGAACTGATAAGAGATGAGGGGACCAGATGAAGAACTCACTCATAATATTTAGAAAAGAAATAAAAGAGGTCATCAGGAATAAGAATATCTGGTTGCCGATACTTATCATTACCATAATGTTTTCTATTATAATGCCTCTTATTATCTCTTTGGTCAGCGGATCTATTTTTGAGGATGAAGACACAATTAAATTTATGACTAAAGTATTCGGGGATGTGGAGGATCCGGAAAAAGTCTTCATCGGTTTTATAATCAAGCAATTCTTAATATTTCTACTCATGATACCGGCAATGGTGCCAAGCCTTATAGCCCCTGCATCAATACTCATGGAGAAAGAAAACAATACCCTGGAACCGCTTCTGGGAACACCTATAAGAACGAGGGAACTGCTTTTTGGCAAGGCTCTTACTGCAATGATCCCTGCCTTTGTTATATCCACTATAAATTTCCTGATATTGACACTGGTCCTGGATGTGACTATTTACATCAAGATGGGCTATATTCCCCTGCCAACAGTTGAATGGCTCATTGTGGCTCTTATCCTGAGTCCCATACTCTCATTTTTACTTACAATGATAAGTGTGATAGTCTCTTCAAAATCAACTGATATAAGGTCTGCCCAGGGTATAGGAACTGTAATCATATTTCCGATATACCTTATAATCGGACTTCAGATCGCGGGGTTTTTCCTTATAAATATAACTTATCTGCTTCTGGCCTGCCTGGTGTTTTTAATTTTCTGCCCCATACTCCTGCGGATAGCGGTAAGAATATTTGACCGGGAAAATATCCTGACTAGATGGAAGATGAAGGCTTAGAACAATCAAACTTGAAGAAAATCTTGAAGCTTTCAAGGAACTTGCTAAATGATAAAACTCAATGTCAGAGATGTTAAAGATATACCTTACTTTGGTTTTTTACAGGAGTTGGAATAGGGACATGATGAGCAGGAACTTTTCTTCCTGCTTTGTATAAATAAAAACCATATCATATAGGCCGCTGCAGCTACTCCTATTATAGATATAATAATGATCTCTAACATTCTAATCACCTCAGAAAATATTGATTCCGAAAAAGTTTATTAATAAATATATACAGCCGTCATATAAAGAGCCTTCCTATTTGATAGACAATAAAAGCGACTGCCCAGGCCAGGGCTATTGTATAAGCCATTTGAAATAGCATCTCTTTGGTCCCGGCCTCTTTTCTAAATACTGCCATACTCGCCAGACAGGGAAAATATAGGAGTGTGAAGAGCATAAAATTATATCCGACAAGAGGATGATAATTTGCCTTTATCTTCTCCTGCAGGCCCTCAGATGTCTCATCAGCTTCCCCCATACTAAAAAGGGTCCCAAAGCTCGATACAATCACTTCTTTTGCAGCCATACCGGAGATTGATGCTACAACCATTTTCCAGTCAAATCCAAGGGGCCTGAAGACCGGCTCAATGAATTTCCCGGCTCTGCCTGCAACTGCGAACTCAAGCTTTTCTGCTTCCATCTTTCCTTCTATTATAGAGATCTCGCTTAAAAATGATTCCTCTGTGATGTCTCCTGCTTCATGGGACCGCTGGAGCTCATCCATTTGTAAAATATAATCTTCTGAATATTCGCTCTCACTTATGATTGGAAATGTAAACATGATCCACATAAGTATTGATATGGCAAGTATTATCGTGCCTGCCTTTTTCACATACATCCAGACCCTCTCCCATGTATGGATAAGTATCCCCTTCATTGTCGGTATCCTGTACGAGGGCAGCTCCATTACAAAAGGTTCCATCTCACCCTTAAACCTTGTGGCTCTTAGGACCTTTGCCATTATGATTGCAAATATTATCCCTATGAGATAAATAGAAAATATTATATTGCCCGCAATTGCCGGGAAAAATGTACCTGCCAGGAGTATATAGACCGGCAGCCTTGCACCACAGCTGCAAAAAGTATTTATATGCATGGTTATAAGGCGGTCCTTTTTATTCTCCAGGATCCTTGAACCCATATATGCAGGTACAGTGCATCCAAAACCTATTATAAGCGGTATAAATGATTTACCGTGCAGACCCACCCTGTGCATTACACGGTCCATTACAAAAGCAGCCCTTGCCATATATCCTGAATCCTCGAGAAGGGCTATGGAAAAGAATAGCAATGCGATATTTGGAGTGAATACTATTACCCCTCCTACTCCCCCTATTATGCCATCCACTACCAGGGATCTCAGGAGCTGGTGCGAAATAACACTATTTAACAAAATAGAGAGCTTTTCAAAGCCTATTCCGATCCAGTCCATAGGATATTTGCCAATAGTAAATACAAATTGAAACATCAGCCATAGTATAAGTGCAAAAATGGGTATTCCCAGAAACCGGTTTGTAAGTATACTGTCTATTTTTTCAGTTATATCTGTATTATCGGTATCAGCTTCTTCATGAGCCTCATGTAGTGCTCCCTTTATGAATCCATACCTTGAATCCGCTATCAGCACTTCAGTTGAATCTCTCATTATATTATTGATATGATTTATCGAATTAGTAACAGCTTCCTTTAGGTTTTGAAATTTTTTTTCATCAATTCCTCTGAGCCTTTTTTCAACCTCGCTGTCCTGCTCCAGAAGTTTTACCGCAAACCATCTGCTTCCGGTCCCTTTTTCCATATCAAAATCCCTGCTCAGGGCAGATATTATTTTCTCCAGTTCATTTTCTATTTCATCTCCATAAGATATCTCTATTCTCTTTTTATCCTTTCTTTGAACGACCCCTATTGCAGCATCAAGAAGTTCGTCAATGCCGTCTCCCCGGGGACCTATCGTCTCCACGATCGGCATTCCCAGCAGTTCAGAAAGAAGTTTTTTGTCGACTTTCATCCCCCTTTTTTTTGCTACATCGGCCATATTAAAATCAAGGACCATGGGAACCCCAAGTTCAAGAAGCTGTACAGTGAGGTATAGATTTCTCTCCAGATTTGAACTATCAATAATATTTATTACGACATCCGGACTGCTTTCCAGTATAAACTCTCTGGAGACGATCTCTTCTTCGGAAAAGGCTGTAAGGCTGTAGATCCCGGGAAGGTCTATTATCTCTATATGATAATCCTTATGGTCCAGCTCTCCGCTTCTTTTCTCAACTGTCACCCCGGGATAATTACCCACATGCTGGCGCATGCCTGTAAGTTCATTGAAAATAGTCGTCTTGCCCGAATTTGGATTTCCTGCAAGAGCAATAATCATCGATTTCTTCACTATCAGACCTCCTCGATAATTATTTTCCCTGTCATGTACCTGCCCAGGGCGAATCTTGAGCCCTTGACCACAATGATCATCGGTCCTCCTCTGGAGGAAGTATATACCATAAATTTTTCATCAGGCATAAGGCCCATTGCATATAAGCGGGAATTTAGTTTATGTCCGCCATTTATTTTAAGTATCCTGTATTCTCTTCCCGGCATTGCATCTGCAAGGGTCATTGGAATGCTCCTGTATCCAATAGCTCTTCTAGCTTTTCTCTTTCTTCCAAACATATTTTCAATAATTATATTTTATTAATATAAATTAGACTAAACTAACTTTAATAGACTAATATAATTTTGTCAAGCATTTCAAAATTTTTATTCAATATTTGTACTATATCCCATATATAATATAAAATTAGTTCTTCAGGTAGGATTTTTAAATTGGATAATGTCAATTATTTTGCTTTTTTGGTGCACTCAGAGGGTCTCTTTCCATATTTTAGATAATATTTAAAGTGTTTCATCCAATCCGGATAACCATCCGGACAGGTATCGATAAATCTTATAAACTTTATCATATGGTCCATAGTCTCCCTGCTAATATAGTGCTCGATCTTGCATGCATCCTTCTTTGATATCTCATCACTTACGCTCAGGACATCTTTGAAAAATTTATATATTTTTTCATGTTTTAAATAGATCTTTTTTGCATGTTTTATGCCCATGTCTGTAAGCTCCAGATAACCATATTTCTCATGCTGGACTAATTCTTTTTCTGTAAGCTTGCTTATAGCATCCACCACTGAAGGGGTCTTAACATCGAGAAAACTTGCTACTTCTTTTACCCTTACTACCTTATTATCCAGACCTATCATATATATTGCTTCCAGATAATCTTCAAGACTCTGAGATAATTTATTTAACATGCTTAATCCCCTGATTCATCTATAATTGTTAGATATGGCTAACTATATCAATTAATATGCATAGTGTCAATTTCTTGGACAGTATTTCAGGCTACTACCTTATTCCTGCCCTGAGACTTTGCTCTATACAGCGCATCGTCTGCATATTTTATAAGAGGATCAAACTTTGTAGCATTAAATGGAAAGCTGGATACTCCGATGCTAATAGTAATGGCCCTTCCGGGATCTATATTTTCAATACTAATAAATTCTTTTTCACTAATGACCTTCCTGATCCTTTCAGCAAAAATAATTGCATTATCTCTGTCTGTCTCGGTACATATAATAGCAAATTCTTCTCCGCCGTAGCGGTAGACTTTATCAGTATTCCGCATATTTTTATAAAGAAACATCCCCAGTTCTCTGAGCATGGAATCTCCTATCTGATGCCCGTATTTATCATTGATTTTTTTAAAATAATCAATATCCATCATTAAAAGCGAGAGATTCCTTGCATATCTCATTGCCTTATTTATTTCCTCATTAAGGTCCTGGTCAAATTTTCTCCTATTATATATACCAGTAAGGTCATCTTTTATTGTCAGTATCTTTATCCTCTCATAGGCCATAGCTCTTTCAATAGCCACCGATATCTCATGAGCCAGAATATTTAGAAAATACTCATGCTTGCTTGAAAACGTATTTACATGCTTTAAGTCTATATATATTATTCCTCTCACCTGATCCTTGACTATTATTGGCATGCATATCATAGATGTGGTCAGATCCCCTCTGGGAATACTATATTTAAAATTAGACTTTTCTATATCACCGATAAATATCTTGTTTTTTGTTGAAAGTATATATTTTATAAGAGGCATTTCGGTGGAAAACTCCACTTCCTCGATACTTTCACCAAAACCTATCTCACTCTGAAGTTTTACCTTATTATCATTTATAAGTATTATGGCGCATCCATTGCAGTTCACCTGTTGATATATTTTTTCCACCATCAAGTCGCATATCTTATCAAGCTCCAATTCGGAACCTATTGAATTAATAATATTAAATATAGCTTTTAGGATCTTCAGGTCCACACCTGGTTTTTCACCCATATAATACTTTCAATATAAATTTATTATTATTTTATGATATCCTATATTTAACCATAAATCTGAAAATATTTTAAAATATATTTTAAAATATTTTGGAAAACAAAATTATTATAGCAGAATCTCTCCAGTTCTTTTTTTAGCTGATTTTCTCGAGTAGCTCCGGACCCATTTCAGCTTAAGACATTACTAATCCAATTAAAATTATTTTTCGATACTTATATTAATATTTTTCATTTGATATATAATATATTTAATATATTAGTAGACAATAATCTTAATGATCAAAAATAAAGGTTTTTCCCTTATAGAATTACTAATAGTCATTTTAATCCTCGCAGTACTTACAGGCATAGCCATACCAGCATATATGCTTGTAACAGCCAGGGCAAAAGAATCAGGTGTCGAAAACGAGATGATGAATATCGCAAAAGCCCTTGAGCTGCATAATATTGATGATCAGGTCTATCCAGATCCCGGCAACTATCCTGACATCCTTGAAGAAAGAAACTATATGGCATACGTACCCATAAATGATCTATGGGAGAATGAGTATATATATGATTCTAACGGAAATAGCTATACCCTGGAGAGCCATGGGATGGATGGGGTCGATGGTGGAAATAATGATATAGTCATCTCCAGCGGAGTCATGACCGAAAACGGAGCATATAGGAACAGATAAACTATTGAAATCATTTTAACTTATTTATCTTCTCTACGATAGCGTCAGCAAATTCACTTGTCCCCACTGCTGATGGATCATTTCTATCATCCTTAAGATCATATGTGACATATCTTCCTTCAGCAATATTATCTGCAATGGCTCTTTCCAGAAGGTCCGCCCTGTCAGCTTCACCTATATGATGGAGCATAAGCACTGCAGAAAGCATCATAGCCGTAGGATTTACCTTATTCTTTCCCTTGTATTTTGGAGCACTTCCATGGGTGGGCTCAAAAAGTGCTGTTCCATCTCCTATATTGCCGCCCGGCGCCACACCAAGCCCGCCTACCAGTCCTGCCGAAAGATCAGATATAATATCACCATAAAGATTGGGAAGTACCATTACATCATAAAGCTCTGGCTTCTGTACAAGCTGCATGCACATATTATCGACTATCCTGTCTTCAGCCTCAATATCCGGATAATCTTTGGCTACATCCCTGAAGATTTCGAGAAAGAGCCCATCAGTATATTTCATAATATTTGCCTTATGTACACCGGTCACCTTTTTTCTTG
>Ga0255371_10183_pt1 | contig 11987 bp, 8 predicted proteins | sample ANMaggSSYBR01I12_FD_182097 | JGI IMG/M metagenome (GOLD analysis project Ga0255371, IMG submission 182097) | Sediment cell enrichment communities from methane seep in Santa Monica Basin, California, United Staets - ANME aggregate JGI... | ecosystem: Environmental > Aquatic > Marine > Cold seeps >...
ATGGGAACAAATAAAGCGCTGTCAATTACATCAGTAATAATTATATTTTTTGTTGTCATAGCAGGGCGCATTACCGAGTCGAATTCGTTTACCTCAATCACCACTTCAAATACCTTGGCATTGGTATTTTTCATTTGTTCTCCTATGTTGGCCACTTCAGTAACCACTCCGGTAAATTTCTTTTCCGGAAAAGCGTCAATCCCTACATCCACATGCTGATTAACTTTAACTTTACTAATATCAATTTCGTTAACATAGGTTTTCGATACCATTTCAGATAGATTAGGAAGTGTGGCTACAACATTGTCCCAGGCGCTGATTTGTGAGCCAACACCTTGTTTCTTTCCATCCCAATCACGTTTGTAAATAACCATTCCTGCTTTAGGGGCGAAAACAGTAAACTCACCCAGAATGTCTGCCATTTCATTGTATTTTCTATGTGCTTTGTTTAATTGCCCTGAAACTTCCTGCATGGTTGCATTGGCTTTTTCAAGTCGTAATTGATAGTTTTTTATTGCCTGGCTTAAACCTCTTTCGGCTTTTTCCAGCTCAATTTCAACCTGCCTGATAGTAGCCGGAGGTTCAAATTTAGATTGCTCGAGTTGAATTTTCTTTTCTTCAAGTGCGTATTCCAGGTTGATCAGCTCATCCCGAAGATTTCTTAGCTCCAGCGTTGTATCGAGTTTTGTTTTTGTATATTGGGTTTCTAATTGTTCAATCTCTAATTCCTGGTCTTTCAGTTTATTAGCCAGTTCTGTCCTGTCAAGGGATGCAACAAAATCACCTGAGTCCACCACTGTGCCATCTGCGACAATCTCTTCAATTTTAACATTCCAAATCCTAACCTGACGTAAGTTTCCTGGCCCAAATATTTTTTCTGAACTTTTGGCTTCAAGTTCACCTGTTGTTGTAACAGAAATATTAAATTCCCCGGCTTTTACCTTTACCTGAATGGTTTCAGTTGAAGTTTCTTTCGTTCCCAGAAAATAATACAAGGCAAAAATGATGATGATAATAATGCCAATGGTAATGTATATTTGTTTTTTCATTCTGATAAAGAAGGAGATGATGTGTATTTAGTGCCTCACGGAAATTATAAAGAATTTAAACTTGACTTATTAGAGCAAGAACTGTTACAACAATTCCAGGAAAAAAATGAACAGAAAGAAATAAAGCAGAAAGAAGATAAACAAATTGAAAAACGGGGCAAACGCGGATATAAAAAACGGCCTGAAGGAAAGAAGTAAATCCGGCAAAATAAAAACGATTTTTATCTATGAATAATCTAAAACCAGAATAATTTGGAAAGGTACCTTCAAATAATCAATATTGCCCTTGAAGCAGTTTTCGCCAACAGGTTCCGCTCTATTCTTACGGCGCTGGGGATAATATTCGGTGTGGCTGCTGTTATTGCAATGATGGCCATAGGAAACGGAGCGCAAAAAGAAATACTTGACCAGATGAAGTTGGTGGGTGTCAACAATATTATCATAACTCCTTTGATTGAAAATTCTTCGGCAAGCGATGATGAAGAAGGGAAAAGCCAGGCAAAGAAATATTCGCCGGGATTAACTTTAATGGATGCCCAGGGTTTTAAATCGATAATACCCACTATTGAGAAAGTTAGTCCTGAAGTTATTTATAATACTTTTATTGTTAAGGATAGAATAAGAAGTTCAGCAACCCTCACAGGAGTTTCACCTGATTTTTTCACGGTCTTTAATCTAGAACTTCAAAAAGGATATATGTTCACTCAAGACCAACTCGAAACTGGCAGTGCAGTATGCATAATCGGGCCAAAAATAGCATCCAAATTTTTTCCACAGGAAGATCCTCTGGGAAAATTTATTAAATGTGGCAATCTCTGGTTAAAAGTTATCGGGGTACTTGAGAAAAGGAATATAAATATCGGTAATACCGAAGAACTGGGAATAAGTGATTACAACATAAATATTTATGCCCCTATTCAAACCATTCTATTAAGATATAAAGACCGGTCAATCATTACAAGCTCTTCCATTCATGGAGGATCTGAGTCGGTTGTTATTTGGAATGGCGGGTTTGCAGCATTTGGTTCCGGTTCAGGTGTAAATGAAGAACTAAATTACCACCAGATAGATAAGATTGTTGTGCAAGTGAAAGAAAGCACTCAATTGGCAACTACTGTAAAGGTGTTAAAAAAAATGCTTGTGCGACGCCATGCAAATGTTGAGGATTTTGAAATTAAAGTACCTGAAATGTTATTAAAGCAGGAGCAACGTACAAAAGACATTTTCAATATAGTTCTGGGCGCCATTGCCAGTATTTCATTGATTGTGGGTGGTATTGGCATCATGAACATCATGCTTGCATCGGTGATGGAAAGAATAAGGGAAATAGGAGTTCGAAGAGCAACAGGCGCTACGAGGAAAGACATAGTTTTTCAATTTCTGGCTGAAGCCACAATGATAAGTATTACAGGAGGCTTAATAGGTATCATTCTTGGAATTGCTCTGTCTAAAATTATTATGCAGATTACAGATATTTTAACCATCGTTTCGCCCTTATCGATTCTGGTATCATTTGGCGTTTCAGTGGCAGTAGGGATACTGTTTGGATATATGCCGGCTAAACGAGCTGCAGAGCAGGAACCGGTTGAGTCGTTACGGCATGATTAAGTATAATTAAAAAGATTATTGTAAAACCAACATATGGTCTTAATGGTAATAAACATGAATAGATTAAAATACAAAGGGCTCCGCATATTAAACATTTTCTTAATACTTTTTATTATCACCACTACTGTGAAGGCGCAAAATGAGATATGGAAACTCACTTTAAGGGAAACAATGCAAATTGCTAAAAAGCAGTCGCCGGATGCCTTATTAGCAAAACACGGGTTCAGGGCCAGTTATTGGCAATATAAATCTTACAAAGCTTCTTATCTTCCATCTTTGGTTTTATCAGGATATTTACCTGATTTCAATAAATCAATTGACAGGCTTAATACTGTTGATGGCTCAGAATTTTATTACCGGACTGAAAACTGGCTTTATGCAGGATTAACCGTTAGTCAAAAAATTGGATTCACAGGCGGAACTGTATCCCTTAACTCCGATTTAACCCGCTTAGATAACTTCATTAAAGACTCAACATCCTATAGCTCAGACCTCTTTAATATCACCTACCAACAGCCAATATTTCAGTATAATCCATATAAATGGGAGAGAAAAATTGAACCCATGAAATATACTGAAGCCAAAAAGAAATACATCGAGGAAATGGAAGAGGTATCGTTGACTGCAACAAATCATTTTTTTAATTTATTGCTGGCACAAATAAAAGAAAAGATAGCCATCATCAATGCTGCGAATTATGATACACTTTTTAAAATTGCACAAGGCAGATATAACCTTGGAAAAATTGCAGAAAATGATTTGTTACAGTTAGAACTGCAGTATCTAAGGGCAAGCGCAGCCGTAGATGATGCAATGCTGGATGTTGAGACTCAATTGTTTCGTTTTAAATCGTATCTGCGGATTAAAGATGGAACAGATATTACATTAATATCCCCGTCACAAATAACTCCCTTTATGGTAAATGCAGTTAAAGCTTTAGAAAAAGCACGTGAAAACAGTTCTGAAGCCATGTCTTTTACCAGGCGATTAATTGAAGCTGAAAGTGAAGTAGCCCGCGCAAAATTAGATGGACGATTTGATGCAGAATTGTTTGCTGTGTTTGGTTATACACAAGATGCACAATACATAAAAGATTTGAATAATCCTTCAGATAATCAGCAATTACGGCTTGGACTAACATTACCCATTCTTGACTGGGGCGCTGCTAAAGGAAGAATCAGAATAGCTCAATCGAACCAGGAAATTATCAGAACAACAGTTGAACAGGACCAGATAGATTTTGACCAGGAAATTTTTCTAAAAGTCGCCCGGTTTAATATGCAATACAATCAATTAAGGATTGCTGCCAAATCAGATACCGTAGCCCAAAAAGGCTATGATATTACAAAAGCAAGATATTTAATAGGCAAAATCAGCATTACTGATCTGAACATTGCCCAAACGGAAGCTGATAACTCGAAAAGCAATTATTATTCATCGCTATGGACTTATTGGCGCAATTATTATGAATTGCGAAAGCTAACACTGTATGATTTTGAAAATAATTTGCCAATTATGGTTGACTACAAAGAGCTTTTATAACCTTGATCATAAAGCATCAATTTATAGATAACTGTGCCTTTGCAAATAGAATATTAAACACTATCCAATAGCGCTCACCAAAAAATTAAAATTTATAGAATTAAAATTAAATTCAAAATACTGATTACTTTTGTATTACTTATCTGTTAGTGATGGCTAATTCAAAAAAACACAATCCGGTGATTCCCTTTTCAGGAGAAACCATTTTACAGGGTATGCCTGAATTTGCTTATGTTTTTGATAAAGAGGGGAAGATGTTGCTATGGAATAAGAATATTGAATCCATTCTGGGTTACGCGAAAGATGAGTTATATCACAAATATATAGCTGAATTCATTTATGAGGATGACAGGGAACGGACGCTCGAAGCAATGCAAAGGATTTTTGCAGAGAAGAAAGAACAAACTATTGAATACAACCTTTTATCAAAATCCGGCAAAATTATGCCATATATTGGCTCCGGCAGTTATGCTGTTGTGAATGGTCAGGAGTATTTTATTGGGATGGCAATAAGTATTACTAAATTAAAGGAAACAGAGAAGGAACTTAAAGATGTAATTGCTGAATTAAACAATTTGAAAAATCAACTTCAGGCCGAAAACATATATTTGCGTGAGGAGATTAAGAGCAAACATGATTTTGACGATATTATCGGGGAAAGTGAACCATTAATGCATACGTTGTATCGCATTGAGCAGGTGGCATCAATGGATACCACTGTTTTGCTCGAAGGGGAAACGGGCACAGGCAAGGAATTATTTGCCATGGCTATCCATAACCGGAGCAACAGACGGAACAAACCCTTGATAAAAGTAAATTGTGCTTCTTTACCTGCCAGTTTGATTGAAAGTGAGTTGTTCGGTCATGAGAAAGGTGCATTTACAGGAGCTATTCAAAAGCAGATTGGCAGATTTGAATTGGCAAACGGAGGTACGATCTTTCTTGACGAAATAGGCGAAATCCCCATCGAACTCCAATCCAAACTTTTGCGGGTTTTGCAGGAGGGGGAGTTTGAAAGAATAGGAAATCCAAAAACAATAAAAGTAAATGTCAGGATTATTGCTGCAACAAATAGAAACCTCGAAGAGCAGATCAGTAAAAAGCTTTTCAGGAAAGATTTATATTACCGCCTCAACGTTTATCCTATTACCATTGCCCCATTGCGAGACCGAATTTCAGATATTCCATTGTTAGTAAAACATTTTGTAGAGCAATTTAATCACAAAATGGGAAAAAACATTAAACGCATTTCTCAAAAAACTATAAAGCAGTTGCAGGCATATTCCTGGCCCGGGAACATTCGCGAACTTGAAAATATTATAGAAAGAGCTGTTATACTCTCAACCTCATCATCTTTAGTTATTGAACAACTTCTTAAACCGGGTTTTGAAGAAGAAGGTAAACTATTGCCTTTAGCTGAATACGAACGGCAATACATCATCAAAGTCCTTGAAAAAACATACTGGCGTGTTGATGGGGCAGAAGGTGCAGCCCGAATACTGGATATGCACCCTGAAACATTGCGTTCAAGAATGAGAAAATTGGAGATTAAACGGCCCACCCTCTAAACCTTTTGTGTCGAAGATGGCCAGTGGGCTGGGGACACGAAAGGTTGAAAAATCTGCAAATGACGTGGGCAACATCAAGCAAACTTACCATTATATTTCACGTTATCCATTATATATAATGTTTTAATATCTTCTATAAGTTTATTACCCTTCTCAGGATATGCTTGTAATTGATTGAATTAGTATCGCTTATAGATGATACGTATTTTTGGTATTGATTTTGAATAGGCAGATTAATATTTTATTAATAATAATTATGATTAAACTGGAAATACAGGTCCTTCCCATAAAAAGAAAGCAGGTGGAATTTTCTCAAACATTAGAATCAATAAAAAACGACCTGCAAGAACATTGTTCAGATTTAATTGTTACCCAAGAAGAAAATATATTTTTTTTTAGAATAGAATTCAAATCGGAAAACAGGCTCAATGAAATTTTACAATGCAAAGAACTTAGTATTCTCTCGGGTGCAATCAGATCACTTGCTGAGGAATCTGAAATTACTATCCAGGATAACGAGGATAAAAAAAAGTGGTCAGATATAGATAAAGCACGGCTATATTATGTGAAAGATAAGGGTGTTACGAAAAAATAAATAAATTAAATCAATAAATTTTAAAACGATGAAAAAAACATTTTTTATGGTAGCAATAGTAGGACTATTATTTGCTACCGCTTGCCAGAACACAGACGAAAACAAAGGAGCTGGCACTGAATCACAAAACTCATTCGATGAAATTCTGTCGAAGTACAAAACCGACATTCCAACAAAAATTTTAACTCCCAACCATGTAAATTCGCGCATTGGAGATTTGGAATTTTACGATGGAATGCCAACTCAAGCTACTATCAATAAGGTTTATGACAATCTTGACTTCGCAAGAGGTGTAGATGTATTCTTAAATTTTATCCCTGCAACCTCCATAGAAGGCTTGCGATTGGGCATGAAAGAATTAGGAGTTGATAATTATAATAAAGTAATGGTGATGGACAAATTATTGGATGCCACTGGATTATTCTTAACAGGTAACGCAAGTACCGTTTACGCTTCTACATTTATGGATTTAGAAAAAAATGGTCCTACAGTAGTTGAAATACCTGCAGGTGCAGGTCCAGGCACTGTAAATGATGCTTTTTTTCGTTTTGTTGTTGATATGGGAGCTCCGGGTCCCGACCGTAAAAAAGGTGGAATGTATATTATTCTCCCTCCTGATTATGAAGGCGATTTACAAGTAACACCTAACTCATTTAAAGATAATCATTCTGTAAAAGCAGAAGTTGGTGGTGTTATGAGAGATGTGTGGATTGCACAATCAAAGAGTTATTCTAACTGGTTAATCCTTCGTGGGTTCTTGGTAGATGGAAAACCTGATGCAGCTGCAAAAATGTGGAAGGATGGTTTAAAAATTTATCCAATGAAAGATGCAAAGAATCCAAAGAGAATGGAATTTATAAGCGGGTCGGGAAAAGTATTCAATACGATTCATGCTAATAATTATGATTTTTATGCAGAGCTTAACGATGTTATTCAAAAAGAACCAATTAGTTTTATCGACCCTGAATTAAGAGGTCAAGCTGCATCAATAGGAATAATAAAAGGAGAAAAATTTGCACCAGATGCAAGAATGGAAAAAATTCTGAAAGATGCTATTAAAGTTGGAAATGCCACAGCAAGAGCTATAAGTTTTTCTCCAAGAGATAAAAAAGCTTATATATATGAAGGTAAACAATGGATTACAGGTTTTATAGGTAAAGATTACCAATGGTTAGATTTAGATGGTCATAGAGGACGTAATATAGATGCACGCACCATGTTTTTCTATTTAGCAACTGTAAACACTCCGGCAATGGCGTTGGAAGTTCCGGGTGTAGGTTCAAATTATGGTTTTAGTGCCAAGGATAAAAATGGAGAGTTGCTTTATGGCGAGAAAAATTATAAGCTACATATTGATGCTGATGTTCCAGCAAAAGACTTTTGGTCAATAGTGGTTTACGATCCGCAAACACGTTCTATGCTACAAACAGATCAAGATTTTCCTAATAAAAATAGCCAGAAAGACCCTTTAGTTTATAACGAAGATGATTCTTGCGATTTATATTTTGGTCCAACAGCACCTGCAGGAAAAGAAGCCAACTGGATACAAACAGTACCTGGGAAAGCGTGGTTTGTACTATTCCGTACTTATGGACCTTTAGAACCTTGGTTTAAAAAGACATGGCAGTTGAATGATTTTGAATTGGTAAAATAATTTATCATAAATTAGTAAACTATTGTCAAACAAATTTAAAAATTACACAATGAAACAAAAAAGCTTTTTTTTAACCGTTTTTGCAATTATGATTCTGTTATCAGTTTCATCTTTTGCACAAGAAAATCTCAATCGTGAGATACTTCCAATAGTACCTCCAGAACCTGCTACTTATTCTGAGCTAGATGCCAGGAATACGAAACCACCTGCACCTTTTAATGTTACGGCTCCTAAAGATGCACCTAATGTTGTCATCATTCTGATAGATGATTTAGGTCTGGGAGCAACTTCTGCTTTTGGTGGACCAATAAGGACTCCTTCAATGGATAAGCTTGCTAAAAATGGTTTGCGCTATAATAACTTTAATACCACGGCGCTTTGTTCCCCAACCCGAATGGCAATAAAAACAGGACGGAACCATCACACTTGTAATACAGGTTCAATTATGGAATCATCCACTGCATATCCTGGTAATACCGGATCATTACCCATAAGTGTTGCGCCATTGGCCGAAATGCTTAGATTGAATGGTTATAGTACGGCAGCATTTGGTAAATGGCATGAAACAGCTGCTTGGGAAACCAGCGTTTCCGGACCATTTCACCGTTGGCCTACCTATCAGGGTTTTGATAAATTTTATGGATTTATTGGTGGAGAAACCGACCAGTGGGCTCCACTTATTTATGATGGACTAAAAAAAGTTAATCCTCCTAAAATGGATAATTATCATTTTACCACAGATATGACCAATCAAAGTATCAATTGGGTAAAAGCGCAGCAATCTATGACTCCGGATAAGCCTTTCTTCATTTATTTCGCAACCGGAGCCGTTCATGCTCCGCATCATGTATCTAAAGAATGGTCGGACAAATACAAAGGTGAGTTCGACAAAGGCTGGGATAAGGTTAGAGAAGAATCTACCAAAAACATGAAGGCCTTGGGAGTAATTCCGAAAAATACCAAACTTGCTCCTAAACCCGAAGCCATAAAAGATTGGGATAATCTCACAAAGGATGAGAAAAAACTTTTTGCTCGTCAGGCAGAAGTTTTTGCAGGTTTCGTGGAAATGACCGATTATGAAATTGGAAGATTAATAGATGCCGTTGAAGAAATTGGAGAATTAGATAATACCTTATTTATTTTTATTGCCGGCGATAATGCTACCAGTGCCGAAGGTGGCATGGTTGGTATGTATAACGAAATGACTTACTTCAATGCTGTTGAAGAAAAGGTAGAAGACCTTCTTCCATTGATGGATGATTGGGGATTAGAAAACACTTTCCCACATATGGCAGCAGGATGGGCAGTTGCCTTCGATGCTCCTTATACATGGACTAAACAAGTCGCCTCAGATTTTGGAGGGACAAAAACCGGGATGATTATTCATTATCCGGATGGTATTGACGGAAAGAATGAGATTCGTGCACAGTTTACTCATGCCATTGATATTGCCCCAACTGTTTTGGAAGTAGCTGGATTGCCAGAACCAAAGGTAGTAAACGGAGTTCCTCAAATACCCATTGAAGGAACCAGTATGGCTTATTCCTTTAATAACGCAGATGCAGCTGAACAACATACCATTCAGTATTTTGAAATGTTTGGTAACCGTGCCCTTTACCTTAATGGTTGGTATGCCAGAACAATACACAGAGCGCCATGGGAAGTAAGTAATTTACCTCCCTTAGAAGATGATGTTTGGGATTTATACAATACGCGCGAAGATTTTAGCCTGGTTAATAATTTAGCTGCTGAATACCCGGAAAAATTGGAAGAGATGAAAAGTTTATTTATGTGGCAAGCGGAAAAATACCATGTACTTCCTATTGATGATAGAGTTATTGTAAGGATGAATGCTGAAGTAGCAGGTCGTCCGGATATAATGGCAGGCAGAACTTCTTTAACCTTATATGAGGGTATGGAGGGTATGATGGAAAATACTTTTATCAACATCAAAAACAAGTCTTTTACCATTACTGCTGATATTAACATTTCGAAAGAGGCAACCCAAGGTGTTATCCTGGCTCAAGGTGGTCGCTTTGGAGGATGGGCACTTTACATGAAAGATGGGAAACCTGAGTTTACCTACAATTTTCTTGGATTAGAACGATATGTAGTTGCTAGTGAAGACGAACTGCCTAAGGGTGCTTCTACAGTAAAATTTGATTTTGTTTATGATGGAAATGGAGCTGGAAAAGGAGGAATTGGAACTATTTTCGTAAATGACAAAGAAGTAGCTAATGCGCGTATTGAAAAAACTCAACCAAATATATTCTCTGCCGACGAAACAGCCGATGTTGGTTTAGACAATCAAACACCGGTTGCTTTAGGTATTGGTTACGGACCAGAAGAGACTAAGTTTACAGGGAAAATTGATAAAGTTATAGTTGAAGTGAAATAACAGAAAACTAATCAGGTGCAAACTATCTTTTAAAAGATGGTTTGCACCTTTTATATGAAGAAGCAGTTTGAAATTGCTTTATGTTCAAAATACCGATTCTGTTAGAGAATGGGCTTACGACAGAGGTTTTCCAATAGAAGGTTTAGATGTAGGGTTAGATGAAGCAAATGCCAAAGACTGGACAGTTGTGGATATGAAAAAAGATTGGAAAACTATTTATCCTTATAAGTTAAAAGGGAATTAGAAACCAATAATCAATTAAAAAATGGTTCCAACTAAAAAATCAGAAAATCATAACATCATGCAAAACAACGAAGAATATTATAACAGATCCATCTACACAGCTTTAAGAATAGGATTCATCGCTTTACTGTTGGTTTGGTCTTTCGCAATAATTAAACCTTTTATTATGGTTGCTTTGTGGGGGATTATTATTGCTGTTGCCATCTTTCCCCTCCATTTAAAGTTTGCTTCATTATTGGGGAACAGAAAAAAACTGTCGGCAGTAATAATTACTTTATTGTTTCTGTTTCTGCTAATAACACTTTCAATAATTTTTATCGGGTCAACAGTTGATGGTCTACAAAATATCTCCGAACAATTGGAGGCGGGAAGTTTAAAAATCCCGGCGCCTCCTGATGAGGTAGCCGACTGGAAAATCATAGGAAAGCCGGTTTACGACACATGGATGCTCGCCTCTGAAAGTATCGAAGATGTTGTCAGAAAATTTGAACCGCAAATAAAAGAATTTGCACCCAGGGTATTATCCATGGCAACCGGCCTGGGGTCAACGGTTCTGTTATTTATTATATCAATTATTATTGGTGGTGCATTGCTTACAAAAGATGAAGCATCCGAAAAGTCAGCTAAATCCATATTCACTACACTTATAGGAAAGCAAGGCGAAAGTTTTGTTGCACTTGCAGTTTCAACAATCAGAAGTGTGGTGCAAGGTGTTTTGGGTGTTGCAGTAATCCAGGCGGTATTGGCGGGAATAGGTTTTTGGGCAATTGGAATGCCGGCAGCCGGGCTGTGGGTTTTAATTGTTTTAATGGCAGCCATAATGCAAATACCGGCGCTTTTAATTTTAGGCCCACTGGCAGCCTATGCTTTTTCGTTTGCCGGAACAACACCTGCAATAATATTTGCAATTTGGGCGGTAATCGTAGGCCTGAGCGATAATATTTTAAAACCAATGCTCTTAGGCAGAGGGGTGGATGTTCCCATGCTGGCCATTTTGCTTGGCGCCATTGGTGGTATGATGATGTCGGGCATTATCGGGCTTTTTGTAGGCGCAGTGGTATTAGCTTTGAGTTATAAGGTTTTTGTTGCAATATTTGTTGATGATGTGCTGGATACAGCGGAGCCTGCAAAACAAAATAAAAACTAACCTTTGAGGGGCATATCATCTCTTGGTTCTTTACCGAAAATAAAGAATTTTTTAATGGAAATACTTTATACCAAAAAGCACTGGTCAGTGCTCAACTTCATATTAGCTATGTATTTAAACCAGGGATATGGCTTGCTGTTTCTGCAGGAACGAGTGGGTTGGGCGAAACAAAAGTAAATGGTG
>Ga0255371_10187_pt1 | contig 11823 bp, 9 predicted proteins | sample ANMaggSSYBR01I12_FD_182097 | JGI IMG/M metagenome (GOLD analysis project Ga0255371, IMG submission 182097) | Sediment cell enrichment communities from methane seep in Santa Monica Basin, California, United Staets - ANME aggregate JGI... | ecosystem: Environmental > Aquatic > Marine > Cold seeps >...
CTAAACTTACATATTTTTATACTATTGACTGTTTTTCCTTTAATGAGATAATAAAAATATAATAATGTGTTCATATTATGCGGGCTTTCCAGGTGGATAGCAAGGGTTCCCGCTCTTGCGAAGTTAGGGCGTTCAACTCTCCCGGTCCGCTCCACTCCAAAAGCACATTTTAATAAACCACAAAAAAACAAATTTTTTCTCACCCACTTTTCCCAGGTCAAGCATGCGCTTGGCCTTTTTATTACTAAAAAACAACCCAATCAAGGCTGTTCTTGTCAATAGTTAAAGTTAACCGGTTAATTGCTCGCCCGTTTACCCGCCGATTTGGAGAGCCGTATTGGCGTGTTAACGATTCTCATGGCATTCCATTATCATAAGAATCGGAAAATCAAACTCAATAAGCTTATCGCAATTCATCACGCTCCTTCCGTCATAAGCAATTACCCATTCTTCTTCATTTAAAACAGCTAAAAATGTCCGCATTTCTTTTTCCTTATTGGTCAGATGCCAAGTTCCTCGCATATGATCATCGGTTTGCTGTTCAAATCTTATTAAAAGCGAAGAAGACGCTATCCATAATTTTTTGCTTAACATAGTCTTTATAATATCTTCTTCCTTAGGCATAAAACCGGTTCGTTCAATATCCTCTTCGCAATCGCTTATCATATACTCGGGAAAACCATAGCCCCGCATATTTGAACAAGAAAAAGAACCGTTTCCGTCAAAAATTATCTCCCATTCTCCTTCGATCTTAGCAGCCAAAAATAAACCGCTTGAACCGGGACCCGGTTCGCCGATCTGAACCAGCCCTCTGGCATATCTGTCCACTTCCTGATTAAAAGTCAAATTAATCTCACTAACCGGTATATTATATTTTTTAGCGAAAAGCTTTTTAATTAAGCCGTCTTTTGATACTGATGTAATAATTTCGGAATCAAGCCTCCCGCACTGAACCTCTATATCCTTATAATTTCTATCCGTCGGCAAGTCGTCGGGATTATTAACATCAAAACCGGTTACGATCTCGGAAATAAGACATACTGTGCCGCCTTCACGAAAGGCATGCAAACTACCGACTGTACCTTCCGCTGTATTTAATATGTCCGCAAAAAAACCGTTATTTTTTAAGTATTGTTTAATCGATATGTCGTTAGCCGCCACAGATTCAACACTAATACCTTTACCGTCAACCATAAATTCTTTTACCTCATCTCCGTCTTCAAACTTCCAAATAAAATCAGTTTGGCCGATTTGGCTTAAAGACAAATTGCTTTTTTCCTTTAACCCGAGCAGAAGAACGGTTATTTGATCATGCTTCTCCAAAATATCAGAATTGGTTACCGTTGCCATGAGCGAACTGATATTCTTAGCTGTAAACTGATCTTTAAAAAGATACACCGTACCTCCGACAGCACCGACGATAAAAACAGCTGTTATTAAAAATGCTCCTAATTTAATTATTGATAATCTTTTTTTCATATCTTTTCTTCTATAATTCTACCTTTAGGTAAATGAAAAAGCAAATAATCGCTTATAAACGGCTTACGTGTTGACGCGTCTAAAACATTAAACTAATTTAACAGTTCCTTAAACTTTTCCAATTCACTAACAAACCGAGCTTTATTTTCCTCTTTTATCGGCTTGCCGGGGGGCAGTATTTCTTGCAAGGGATTAATTTTAACACCATTTTTTACCATCTCATAATGCAAATGAGGTCCAGTTGAAAAACCAGTAGAACCGACATAGCCAATAACTTCTCCCTGCTCCACCTTCTGTCCGTATTTCACGGCGATACGCGATTGATGCGCGTAATTAGTGGTATAAGTCCCGTTATGGCGAAGGCTTGTATAATAACCATACCCGGCCGAATTCCAGCCGGCAAAAACAACCGTGCCTTTGCCGACCGCCCGAATCGGCGTACCAATAGGAGCGGCGTAATCTATTGCTCGATGCGATGAAGTGTAGCGCTGATACTTGCCGCCCACATATCTGGGTCCGGTAGTAAATCCGGAAGAAATATATTTAAACGCAACCGGAGCACGCAAAAATATCTTCTGGACGGAATTCCCGTCTTGATCAAAAAACCCTTTATTGTCCTCACTCTCAACGAAATAATACACTTCATTTTTCTTTCCATCGTTGACATATATGCCCGCGAGTACTTGGCCGGGCATAACATATTCTCCGTCTAAATACCGCTCTTCGTAAAGAAACTTGAAGGTATCGCCAACCCGCGGATCCATAGCAAAATCAATTGTCCATTGAAAGGCATTAGCCAATTCTATTATCGCCCGAATATCAATATTGTTATCTAAAGCCGCTTGATACATAGATGATTCAACCGTGCCTTCGGCCACTCTGCTTCTTACCTCATAAGGAATAGCCCTTAATTCGGCCTGCCAAATTAGCTCAGCTACCGTACCGGTGGCCGTCTTATCAACATTTCGCGTTACGATCAATTCTTCTTCAGTATCCACCTTATATCTTAATTCCTTAAATACATCAGTATTTTTGTCAAAAATCAACTCTACAAACCTCCCCACGCGCACCTTAACCAGGTCATATACTGGCTGAGCCGCTTCATATATTGCCATTACTGTTTTATATTCAATGTCAATATTTTCCATTAGCTCGCCATAAGTACTGCCTTCAACTATTTCTATCTTTTCTACCCTATCTTTTTTTATTAGCTCGCGATCTATTAATAATGGCTCAAGCGAATTTTCGGCAAGTTTGGCGATATTTTTTTCAAAATAAAATACATATGAAAAAAAACCGAAAATCACGGCTATCGCTATTAATATTACTTTGCTTTTTGAGCTTTTCATAAACAAAAAAATAAAAAATCAGCTTTTCTTGTGTCTCCAAGCTGATCTTGTCAAACTCGTACTCTGTAATTATCAGGCAAAGGGCTTGTTGACCACTTAATTTCCGAATTAAGGCGCCACAGTTCTTTTAAAGGACGCTTTAATTTAAAAGCCACGGTTTTTAAGGTAATTGGCTCTGCTTTATTCGGAATTTTAATTTTCTGCCCCGGTTTTATTGAGTCATTCTTTAATTTATTTAATTCTTTTAATCTTTTAAAATCAACTCCATATTTTCTACAAATACCGAGAAGACCTTCACCACGCTTAACAATATGTTTAGCGGAAAATATAGGAACTTGTTTTATTCCAGGCAACCTTTTAAAATTTTCCCTTGGTCTTTCTTTAGTTACGAATTTCTCTTTAATTAACTCTTTAGCCGCTATAAATTTTCCCGGGTAAAGTAAGTTTTCCGCGTAACCGGAAATAACTTTATCATAATAGATCGGACGATTAGCCTGGGTCGCGGGAATTTTTAATTTTTGTCCTTTCTGTATCTTATTCGCATCAACAATTCCGTTATACAGCTGTAACCCGGACACTGACAACATATATTTTCCGGCAATATCGCTTAACGTTTCCGGCACTTTTTTGCCTTTGCGCCACTTCGTGCCGATTTTATGAGGAAAATCTTTTAACTTTTTTACTCGATCACGCTCAAAGTTAACTTTTCCTTCCAAGTACTTTAAAAATCCGCCATAAGAAACTTCTTTTTTTTCACTTTCCTTTTTTGCGCTTTTATTATTTTTAATAATATCTTTTAAATAATGCCAAATAAATCCTCCATTATACCCGGACAGCGCCATATTCATATCCCCGGTTGCCTTATAAAGATCCTTAAGCAGTCTCGCACAGGCATGGGCGCTTTTGATTGGATCGCGCCGTTCGTCTATATTCCAATGTTCGCCTTTATAGCGACCTGTCTTTAAGCCATATGAATGAGCCGTTTCTGTAACGAACTGATAAGGCCCTTGAGCGCCTTTATTAGACTTTGCTCTGAATTTCCAATGTGACTCAGGTATAGCTAAGTACATTAGTTTGTCAACAACTTCCTTGGGCACTTCCGTACCAACAAAAACATCCCTAAATTCTTTTTGTAGATCATCTTTCCAGGCGCCCATTTCATAATAAGCATATTCCAGGCTATTTTTATATCTATGATCGGTTTTATATTTTTCTTTCCAGGAATCCTTAAGTTGTTCAATATGTTTTTCGGTTATTTTTATCGGCCCCGGCTTATTAAAATCAAGCAATTCTTTGATTGACCTAACATTATCCCGGCTAATCTCTTGCTGTTCGTGTTCAGCTTTTTCTTCCAGTTTTGCTTCTTCTATTTCTTCTTTTTCCATAACTACCTCCGCTTCTTTTTCCGTAACAACATCTTCTTCAATTTTCTTATCAACTCTTTCCTCATTACTAAAATATTTAATTAATTTCCCTAAGGGAGACTTGTCAACCTGGGTTAAACAAACCCCGGCCGCTCCCACTATGGAAGACATGATAAAAAAACGGCGGCTTTGATCAAATTTTTTCTTGGTCCGGCTTTTTACCTGAGAACTATTCTGTTTTTTCTTTTCCCACTCCTCAACTTCCTTCACTTGGTCTTCACCAAACTTAAACCGGCCTGACTTATTTAATTGTTCAGTTTTTTTCTTAATTTCCTGATCCTTCAGTGAAGAACTTAATTTTTCAAAATCAAATGCCATATTATTTTGTTTTGCCACCCTTGTCTCTGGGAGATGGCCAATCTTCAATAATTATTCTCTTCCCGCTCCTTTTTACTTGTAATTTTTGCCGCTCACTCCAGCTTAAATCCCTTACCATTTCACGCGGTAAAACCACATAATAACTGCCGGAACCGCTTTTTGTAAGCTTACGAATATTTTTACTGGTATATGATCTCATATTTCTATCAACGTTGATATCAACGTTGATTATTAATTATTTATATAATTCTACAGTCCTATTATACTACAAAATTACTTAAAACTAAAACAAAAAACCCGAAACAACTATTGGCCCCGGGTTTTTTCTCATAACTATGCTATTGTCGCGTGTTACTTGTTCTATGACTTAACTGTATGAATAACCCGCTGTGGGAACGGAATTTCTATTCCGGCGGCTTCAAAATCTTTGGCAATTTGTTTAACCAGCGCGTGCTTAATTCTGCCCTCGTCTTGGACTTTATCAACCTTAACAATCACAATAAAATCAATTGAAGACTCGCCAAATTCTTTATACCGGACAATCGGATTATTATCCTGCTCTGTTACTCCCTCGTCCTTAATAACCTTTTCCGCCGCCTGCATAGCAGTGTACTCGGCCTTTTCCAGGTCCGTGCCATAAGCTACGCCGACACTGATAGAAGTATAAAAAGACGGCACCGGGTAATCGTAGCTGGAAATATTTTGCCCGACAAATTTAGAATTAGGCACGATCACGGTATTACCGCCGATCGTGCGAATGCGCACTGAACGCCAGGAAATATCCTCTATATACGCCTTGGTCCCGCCTTCAAGCTGTATCCAGTCGCCCACGTTGATTGATTTGTCAAGTACCAAAAATAAAGCGGCAAACAGATTAGCCATGGTTTCCTGCAGTCCAAAAGCGATTGCCAAGCCCATTACTCCAAGGCCGGCCAAAAGCGGTCCGATTTGGATATCAAACTGCCCGAGAATGATCATAACGGCTAGCAAATAAACAACAGCTGATACAACCTTGCGGGAAAAAATAAACATAGTCTGGTTCACGTTACTGCCTTTGTCGGTTTCGCCATACCAACTAAACACGGTTTTCATTATTCGGCTAGCCGTAAACGCGACCAAAAACGCAATTAAAATAAAAAAGATATCAGCCATGCCAAATTCTTTGTCTTTAATCATCCATGTCCAGCCAAAACCGCGAAAAGCAAAAAAGAAACCAAGCAAAATGGCTAAATATCGAACCGGCAATTTGGTCGCCTGAATTATCTTGTCGTCAAGATTAGTTTTGCTCTTACTGGTAGCTTTTTCCAGCATAGCCATTAAAAAGGTTACTAAATACGAACCTAAGAAAAAAACCGCAATAATAACTATTGCTTTTATTAACTCATTTGAAAGTAAATTATCCATATTTTTGCTAAAATTAGTAAATTATTTAAAAAATATCTAAAAAAACATTGACAAATACTTAAAAAAATGCTATATTAATATATTAAATTTAAACAAAAATAAAATTTCTTTAACAACGGAGGGAAAAATGTTTGAAAAAAAAATTATTCCGCCATCGACAAGTGCTGTTCTTAGAAAACGAGAACGAGCTCCTCTGGAAATATACCCTAATGCTTTTCTTTCTGAGCTGCAACAAAAACAAGAATGGGAAATAAAATGCTCAAGAACATCAAAAAAGAAAAAACGAAAAGTAAAAAAAACAATTTTTATTAATCCCGACACCTTTGAGCAAAAAAAAATTTACTCAACGGTGTAATGCAAGCATAACCCCGACGCTGCCAGATAAGGCAATCGGGCGGAACTTTAGGAGGTGATATAAATGCTTTGACCCATCGACAAAAAAAATAAAAGGGATTATCCCTGGCGTTTGCTACTAAGCGCCGCTGAAAAAAGTAGCCATCTTCAGGGCGGGACTGGGTATCCCGCGCCTGAATACTCAACTCGGTAGTTTTACGAAAGTAAAGTAAGACTCCGAGTTTTTTTCTTTCCTAAAAACCTAAAAGCTATCTAGCTGCTTCTCAAGGCTTTTAATTTCTTCCTTAAATTCTTTAAGCCGAATACGCTCCTTATTAACGATCGGTTCCGGAGCGCGCTCAACAAAATTTTTATCATTAAGCTTGCTCTCGGTCATTTTAATTAACTGCTTAAGACGCTCAATTGAATTTTTCAAACGGTTTTTCTCCTTTTCTTTGTCTACCGCGCCGATTAGATATATCTCTATTTCACCTACAGAAACAAATATTGCCTTCTCCGGCTTTTTTCCAGACTCTTTAACCTCCAGCTCTTCAATCCCGGTTCGCATGCCCTTAATTAAAGATTCATTTTCTTTTATTAAACTAACCTTGTCATTGGCATAAACTATTGCCTTAACTTTCCGGCTCGGCTCAACCTTATTTTCCGCTCTGGCATTACGAATCGCTTTAATAATTTCAATAATTAATTCAAAACTATTATCGTCTTTTATCTTTTTATATCTATCAAGCGTTGGCCACTTCTCAATTATCAATAACTTTACATCTTTTCTATCCCAACTCTGCCATATAGCTTCGGTTATAAAAGGCATAAACGGATGCCATAATTTAATCAAATCTTTAAAAATTGTTCTGAAATATAAACCTTTATTTGTATTGGTTTCAAATTTACTTACCTCTAAATACCAATCTGCCCATTCGTTCCAGGTAAATACTCTTAACTTCTCCCCGGCCTGAGAAAATTGATAATTCTCAATATCTTTTGTAACTTCATTAATTAATTTTTTAAATTTTGTAATTATCCATTTATCAGCCAGCGTGTCGTCTGTTATTTCTCTTAAATGGTCATCATCAGGAAACGCATGTTTAATATAATGTTCTTTTATGTACCTATTTATATTCCATAATTTGTTAGCAAAATTCCTAAATCCGGCAATTTTTTCTTCTCCAAGATTCATATCATTCCCGGGGGAAGAGCCAATCATCAAAGATAAGCGAACCGCGTCAGTTCCGTATCTTTTTATCATATCAAGCGGCTCAATGCCGTTACCCTTGGACTTGCTCATTTTTTGCCCTTTTTCATCACGGACAAGCCCGGTGAAATATAAATTTTTAAATGGCTCTTGCTTAGTTCTGTACAAACTTAAAATTATCATACGAAAGGCCCAAAAAGGCAAAATGTCCCGGCCCATAACCATAGCGTTGCTGGGATAATACTCTTTAGAATCATCGCCAGCCGGAAACCCAAGCGTAGTATAGGCCCATTGTCCGGAAGAAAACCAGGTATCAAAAGTATCCTCGTCCTGTGTCCAGCCATTTCCCGGAGAATCAATACTAACCTTAACTTCTCCGTCTTTATACCAGGCGGGAATTCTCGGTCCCCACCAAATCTGCCTTGAAATGCACCAATCATGAACATTGTCAATCCAGGAAAGCATAACCTTTTTAAATTTAACTGGGTATATTTTTATTTCCTCGCTCTCTATTGCTTTTCTAGCTTCTTGTTTTAAAGAAAAATTCTTATGATCAACATTAACAAACCATTGCCTTGATACGAGCGGCTCAATCGCAGTCCGACATCTTTCACAAACCGATAAATTATTATTAAATTCATCTTCTTTCTCTATTAACTTTTCTTTTTTTAACTTTTTGACTATTAAGACGCGCGCTTCCAGCACATTCTTTCCGGAAAAATCCGCAAAACCTTTATTAATCACTCCTTGTTCATTAATAACTTTAACAATTTCAAGATCATTATCCTGCGCCATCTGCCAATCAACGGCTGAATGAGCTGGTGTAACTCCTAAGGCGCCGGTGCCAAAATCCTTGTCAATATGCCGGTCAGCAATAATTTTAATTTTTAAATCAACCCCGCAAAAATTTACTTCATATACTTTGCCAATATACTTTTTATAACGCTCGTCCTTGGGGTTTATTGCCACGGCTGTATCCCCTAGCTTAGTTTCCGGCCGAGTGGTGGCGATGGTAATTGGAAAATCTTTACTATACTTAAAATAATAAAGCTTAGCCGACTGCTCCTCATGTTCCACTTCCACGTCAGCTAAAGCGCTTCCGCATCTCGGACACCAATTAATAATCCTTTCTCCCCGATAAACCATCCTCTTTCCTTGATCATCAACTTCATTATACATATTTACAAAAGTTTCCAGTACAACTTTAATAATATCCGGATTTAAAGTAAATTTTTCCCTACTCCAATCGGCTGACAAGCCGATCTTTCTTTCCTGGTTTCTCATGTAATCCGCCCGGTCGATACAAAAATCATAAATTTCCTTATAAAACTTTTCCCGACCAAGGTCATGACGGCTAATGCCTTTTTCTTTTTTAATCTTCTTTTCATAAACGACTTGGGTTTGAATACCGGCGTGATCCTTTCCGGGTAGAAGTAAAACTTTCTTACCTCGCATTCTCTGATATCGACCCAATAAATCCATCACCACATATCCGGAAACATGTCCGATGTGCAATTCGCCATTAGAATTTGGCGGCGGCAAAATATTGCAATAAACTCCTTTTGTATCAGACAAATTATCCGGATTAAAAAAACCGCTCTCTTCCCAGGATTTATATATCTTATCTTCATGCTCTTGTGGAGTGTATGTTTTAGCTAAATCTTTTGTCATTTTTATTCAATTTTACAGTAAAAAACGCTTATTTTGCTAGTTTTCTGCATAGTTTTAGGTTAACAGAATAAAAATCGTTTGACAAGTTGCGAACAAACTGGTTTTACTTGCTAAAATGCCTTGACAGTTAGCGCGCTCTGCGATAAAGTAATATTTTATTAGATTAATCTTTATAAATTGATTAAATTTTTATAAATTTTCAAACGCTTTTAATTAAGTAAAAAAACTGGAGAGGGGTAATTTTTCTTAATAATTTCGCTTGCATTATGCTATAATCAATACACCATAAACCGCAAAAAGAAAAATTATGTTAAACCAGGAACAACAAATATTTGAACAAATAAACAAAGCCAACAACATACTCATCACCTTCAAACGGACATGGAATGGTGACGCAGTCGCTTCCGCTTTGGCTTTTTATCTGACGCTTAAACAACTTAATAAAAACGTTGATTTGGCTGCGGAAAAATTTAACGAACTTAAATCTTTTAATTTTCTTCCTGGCTACGAACAAATACAACCTTCACTTGATAATCTGCGAAAATTTATTATTTCCCTTGATATTTCTAATGCTAAGGTCAATAAAATAAAATACAAAATCGAGGATAATACCCTCGATTTTATCATCTCTCCCAAAGACGGTTTTTTCACCCATGATGATATAAAGTCAAAATCCGGCGACTTTAAATACGACCTGATAATAATTCTTGATACTCCGGACCTTGAATCACTTGGCTCTATTTATGACAACGATACTGAATTTTTTTATAAAGTACCGATTATTAATATTGACCACCATTCCCAAAACGAAGGTTTTGGCCAGATAAACGCGGTTGAGTTAACGTCTACCGCCACGGCTGAAATTGCATTTAAACTTATTGCCGCCTATTCACGCGATTTAATAAACGAAGATGTTGCCACCTGTCTGCTAACCGGAATAATCTCTAAAACCAAAAGTTTTAAAACTCAAAATATTACTCCACAAGCCCTTGGTGTCACCTCCCAGCTTGTCTCTATGGGCGCTCGCCGCGAAGAGATCGTTAACCAACTCTACCGTTCCCGCTCGCTCGCGGTGCTTAAACTTTGGGGCCGGGTTCTAGCGAGATTAAACAGTGGTTTGGAAAATAAACTAGTTTGGTCGGTGCTTACGGAAATAGACTTTGAAAAAACCGGCACCACCGAAAACGATCTGGCGGAAGTAATTGACGAATTAATAATCAACATCCCCCAAGCTCGCATTATTCTCCTAATCTGCGAAACCACAGACAAAGATACCCAGGCCAAGACCACCAAGGCGCTGGTCTATTCAACTAAAAACGTCAACTCCCTTGACCTGGTTAAAATATTCAAGCCGAGTGGCACTAAAAAACTCGCGAAAATTGTAATCAACAAACCAATCAGCGAAGCTCAAAACAAAATAATTACAACCGTTAAAGAACAATTGGAACAATTATCGCTGTAAGAAATGAATAAAAAAAATCCCTTAGATTCTAAACTTAAAAGAATCTAAGGGTCAAATGTCAAAAAAGGAAAGCGAGAGAAACTAAATAATCAAGGAATTGCGGCGGGAAAAAACCTGGGCACCTGCATCCCACTTATCAAAAGTTTCGACAGTCAACGCACTTATGTTCCAACCACTACCACCCCAGCCAATATTCACAGCGCGAAGTACCAACGAACTATCTAAAATATAAAAAATATTTTGAAGGCCATTAGTAATTAATATGCCGTCCTCACCGTTTGATTGAAGTTCCATTAGAAAAAACATTTCATAGAGTCTAATTTCTACCTCCCTTTCTCCGCCGAGTTCGGTGACAATTTGCCGATCAACAGAAGCTCTTTTGAGAAGCCTACTGTAATGGACCACACTTTTCTCATATGAACCATCCTCGACTTTATCAAGGAACCAGGAACAAAAATCATCCCCCAAATAAGAGACCGGCATTTTTACTTTCTGCCCCACGATAAAATGCTCGCGGGCAATAAACGATTTTGTACTCCCCGGGATTGAAACCTCTCCAACCGAATCAAGCAAAGAATCAGTTGGCTTGAAACGATTTCTGATAGATCCCATAAAGCAAGCAATTGCTTCTTTCGGATTTTCAATCACCCACTGTCTCTGTTCGGTTGTTAATTCAAAAAATTCTGATTGATGTTCAACTAATCTTCCCATCATTTTACCTAACTGTCCACTTCATCATCATTTTCATCATAATATTCATCCTCTTCCTTAAGTACCTCCTCAAGTTCTTCCTCTTCGCGCAAATCTATGGATTTATTAACAGAGCCAAGACCGGATATTCTCTTGAGTAGTTTTTTCATATAATTTCAAGTTTTTATTTAATTCAATTTGTGATTCTATTATAAAATGTTCAGGAATAAATTGCAAATTTTAATATCTTAATAACTTGAAAAATATTGAATTTTCTGTTAATCTAATTTTAGGGATTTTATCCCTTTTATTTTTTGGGCCTGTAGCTCAGGGGTTAGAGCGCCACGCTTATAACGTGGATGTCGATGGTTCAATTCCATCCAGGCCCACAAAATGTAGATTGGGCATAGCCCAAGCGATATTTTGTTAGTTTGGATATGAATTTAATCATAATTTTGGCGTGGGGCTCCCGCCCCTTCAATT
>Ga0255371_10188_pt1 | contig 11807 bp, 9 predicted proteins | sample ANMaggSSYBR01I12_FD_182097 | JGI IMG/M metagenome (GOLD analysis project Ga0255371, IMG submission 182097) | Sediment cell enrichment communities from methane seep in Santa Monica Basin, California, United Staets - ANME aggregate JGI... | ecosystem: Environmental > Aquatic > Marine > Cold seeps >...
AGGATATTCTTTTAACTCATCATCAGTTATTTCGAAGTATGTGCCGTTGCCAATATCTTCGATCTCATTAATATGTATTCTCGCGTTATACCCACTAGTACAGCCAGAAATAGAAACGATACCAATTATCAAAATACAAATTATCAATAATTTCTTCATTTTGAATCCTTCATTCAATTTATTCATCTCCTTAATTTTAATTGTTTCATATTAAGCAACTATTTTTCAAACATCTTTTTAATATGAATATGAGTCTGTGTATTTAAACATTTCTATTTATCGATAGATTTATAACTAAAAGGACAAGTTCACCAATAAATTATAATAGACTAAATAATATAATTACATTTTTCAAATCACAAATAACTGCATACCTATCACTTTGCGCTAGTAATGCTTTCAAAAAGGTTCTTCAGAATACTTATCCCCCACCCGAGCATAAATCTCCCATTCCGCAGTCAGATACGCTCTGTTAGGTGGCGTTGCCATTTTTCCAATTTATAAATATTTACCAAAATATGCATTTACACTTGTAGCAATAATTCCATGCATCCGCACCAAGTTTGCACCCCCATGTCCAAGCAGCCGGGGCAAGTGCAGCAGGGGCAGCGCAGGCGAGTGGAGAATGACGGGCGGTAGGAGAGCCTAAGAAGGGATGGGGGCTGGAATGAGCTAAATCACAACCGCAAAGGGAATCGGAGAAAATTAAAAATCTCCCCCCATCACCGCCGCCGACCGGCCAAACCCACCCACACCAACAAGCCCATAACCGCCACTGTTGCATTAAAACCCGGTATATCCGGAGTCTGTACCGGTTCGCCATCAGTTGGGGCATCCCCACCATCAGGTTCAGCAGGAATCCCGCCTTGAAGATTCTCTGTGAAATTATCATCTGATAACCGGGCCCCGGATTGTGTAGTATCTACCTTCATTCCTGCGATTTTTACCAACCAGATATCACTGCCGCCGGAACCATATGATTCCGTGGTTCCTGCAATTATGTATCCACCGTCTGATGTCTGCTGGACAGACCTGGCCTCATCACCCTTCAATCCTCCTATGGTCTTGCTCCACTCAAGAGTGCCGTTGGCATCAGTTTTGAAGAGCCAGGCATCATTATCCTTATAAAGTATCTGGCCTTTGAAATCAGGATTCTTGGCTGTGTCGATTTCACCTGCCAGCACATATCCTCCATCTGAGGTCTGTACAACAGAATAAACACGATCAAATCCATCCAACCCGAAAGTCTTGTCCCACTGCTCATTGCCATTTGCATCAGTCTTTAAAAGCCAGGCATCACTCCCCGTCCGACCTGCGAGAATATAACCACCATCTAACGTATTCTGAACCGAATAAACAAAGTCTTGTCCAGCTCCGCCAAATGTCATGTTCCACTGTTCAGTTCCATTTGAATCGGCTTTTAAAAGCCAGACTTCACGGGGTCTGGGATTCTCATTCCACCAAATATGTCCTGTCAGTATATATCCTCCATCCGGGGTCTCCCGGACAGAAGACGTTGTATAAACCCCGTCTAATCCAAAGGTCTTACTCCACTGTTCACTGCCATTTGAGTCGGTCTTGACAAGCCTGGCATCAGTACCTTTTGCCCCATATGACTTTCCTGCAAGGATAAAGCCGCCATCAGAGGTCTGCTGAATTGATTGAGCATCTCCAAGATCAAAAAAAGATTTACTCCACTGCTGATTTCCATTCACATCAGTTTTGACCAGCACAGTAGGCCTTCTTTCAGTTGGTTTAATGCCCACGAAAATATAACCGTCATCATGAAGATGTAAAACAGAACGGATATATAAATCTCTGAAAGTCTTGTTCCATTGTTCATTACCGTTTACATCAACTTTTATTAACCATGCATCATCTGAATACTTTCGTCCTCCATTAGGATTTAGAGACTCAATCGTACCTCCAAGGATATATCCGTCGTCTGAAGTCTGCTGAACAGACCGCCCATTGTCATTATATATTCCACCAAATGTCCTATTCCATTCTTCAGGAGGAGCTTCAGTTGTTTTTGGATTTAGATTAGTAGAGAGAAAATCAGGTTCAATAAAATTCGATCCGTCAGAATATTGATAAAAAGGTTCGAGCTTGACTAAATTGTTGGGCGTTCCCAAAAATATTTTATCTACCTTTGACCCAATAATTGTATATTCTCTTCCATCTATAGTTTTATTGTAATAAAAATAATCTCCTTCATTTACTTTTATCCTTTTTACAATTTCTTCATTCTTATATATGGTAAATTCTGCTACAGTATGATCTGAATACACATCATACAGTGATAATGAATATCCTTCTTTTAACATTGTAGTGCTCAATGTAGTTCCCCAATGCGGATCATGATAGCGTAATAAAATTTCAGTATCTAATATCAAATCCCCTGCTGCTGCATTTGCTGGAATAGAAACAAATATTGAAAATAAAATACTTATTGTTAACAAAATAAGATATATCCACTTTTTTTCTTTCAAGAGGTTAGTATCATTCATTCTTATCATCCCTTTCTATCTGGTTATTACCATTTTTTCGATTGTAATTGTTGATGAAGACAACAAATTATTTAAACATTTCGATTAGTAGTCGAATTACTGAATGAATTGTGATATGTTTTCATTATTAAGTATTTCCAATGCACCCACACAAATCAAAACACCAAATCCCCCTCTGAATAGTCCATCGGTTCATGCGAATAGTGCCTGCCACTCCTCACACCACAACACCGGGCGGAGCACATCAAGACGGGCACCCGGACAAAGTGAAGGCGAAGGGGCGGAAGTAAAGCCTGATTTCATCGGTTAAGAATAATATTGTGATTGAACACGGATTTCACTGATTTACACGAATTTGCAGTCGCATATGATATATTCGCCAGTTTTGAATTATTATCTCCTATAGTAGGGCATGGCAACAACGCCATCAAGCCAAATTGCCTTATCAAGGCGCAACTCGGCCCCACATACTTTGCAGGCCCAATCATCGTTATAAAAGTGGATCTCAATGAAATGGAATGCGAGATAGATATGCCAAACTCATTACTAAGGCGGGGATGATGTACAAATAGACAATTCTTGGCAGGAGTTTCATTCCTTTGGTGTATTTAATAAGTACGAAAAACGAGATCCATGCAATGATGCCAAAGAATGTATATGCCGGATTTCCCCATGAAAATTGCTCAAATACAATACCAATTGTATTGAGTATCATAATACACCAACTCCATACAAACAACACGAAGAACGAAACAGGAAGCCAATAGGCTGTAAACACAGCGTGGCCTACAACGTGGAGTTGATCGAGCATCCCATGTACAATATGTACGAAAAACAAACCTAAAATGATCGAGATCAGGTTTTTGTCGATCTTTGTCAGTTCCAGTTTTGTCATTATAGATACAAGCAATGCGAATAATGCGAATGTGTACATGTAAGTTATAGCTTCAATGAGATGGAGATATAGGACCATGTCTTCAGTTATCGCGAGCCCTGAGCGGTAACTTAAATAAATAACACGGGCTAAAAATAAAGTAAAGGCAATTATAACTAAGATCTTATCACTTTTTGTCAGTTTCATTCTTACTACCCCATTTAATCGTATTTTTATTGATGCTTGATGTATAGCGCAATGATGTATTTAACATCTCCAATGCCTTTTGTCCCATATAATGCCAATAGTATCTGTACATATTGAATATGTCTCTTTTTCTACCTTCCAGCAATTACTATCGATTCTGGAAGTCTGTCCAATCCCGTTTATCTTAAGGATTGCCGGTGGTGGATCTATCGGATCAGATCACCTTCAAAACCGTTTCCTAGTCCAAGTGCAGTAAAAAGTCTCATCTGATTTAATCCAATAGTTTCAAACATAGTTACCAAAATAGTCCATATTCAGATTCAGCAAAGTCAATATTATAATAATGTTCCCCTATTTTGGTGAAGTCATATTTAATATATTCACTTTTATATACTTTTAACTCATCGTTTATTTCCCAAATAATATATTCAGAACTGTTAGCTTTATTTTCTATCCACCAGATATTTCTCTCGCTTGTAATGATGTAATATTTTTCAGACAATGGAAAACCATTAGATTCGAACGTGTTCATTAGTTCAGTATCAATAATGTTATCATTTAAATTATTTTCAAATTTCATGTCAATACTAAATAAATATTCATGATGCTTCATTTTATAAAAATCAGTAAACCTTTTGAATTCATCTGAATTTAATTCACAACTGCTGTAATCTGATTTTGTACATTCCTGACCACTTATTAATCTTATAAGTATAGGATATTCTTTTAACTCATCATCAGTTATTTCAAAGTATGTACTGTTGCCAATATCCTCGAATTCTTTAATGCTTATTTCTGCGTTATACTCACTAGTACAGCCAGAAATAAAAACGACACAAATTATTGAAATAGAAATTTTCAATAATTTCGTCATTTTTAATTTGTCATCCAATTTATTCATCTCCTTAATTTCAATTGATTTATATTAAGTAATTATTTTTCAAACTTCTTTTCTCACGATTCCATTGTCATTATGACTCATTGCCGCCCGGCCAATCTCACCCACACCAGCAAGCCTATAACAGCCACCACTGCACTAAAACCCGGAATATCAGGAGTATCTATCGGCACACCCGGAGTCTGTACCGGCTCCCCATCAGCTAATACATCCCCACCTTCAGGTTCTGCAGGAATCCCGCCAAGCTTTATCAGCCAGAAATCGGTACCCTGTTCAGTGAACCAATCTTTATCTCCAGCCACAACCAGACCGCCGTCAGGAGCCAGCAAGATAGACCTTACCACATCACCTTGACCGGTGCCGCCTAAGGTCATCTCCCACTGCACATATCCGTTAGGGTCAGTACTGACCAGCCACATATCATAGGTTCCATAACCCACTGACCCGGTCTTACCTGCGATTATATAACCGCCGTCAGGGGTTTGCAGGATAGAATGAGGACTGTTATCGTCATTAGGTCCAACAATCGTCCTGCTCCACATCTCCACTCCTTCAGCATCTGTCTTTACCAGCAAGCAATCGTGCCAATGCAGTGAACGTGTATAACCAACCAGAATAAAGCCACCATCATAGGTCTGTTGGACAGAATATGCCCTGTCATTATAATGACCTCCGAATGTCCTGTTCCAGAGCTCTATTCCATTATTGTCAGTTTTCACAAGCCAGAAATCGGATGAATCGGTTCTGAATGAACGAGTGTCTCCACAGAGGATATAACCACCATCGAAGGTCTGCTGGAAAGAGTACAGCCAATCGTTGCTGTCCCCTCCAAATGTCCTGTTCCACTGTTCGATTCCTTCCGAATCGGTTTTTACCAGCCAGAAATCATAGGAACCGGCACCAAATGATGTTGTCCTGCCTGCAATGATATAGCCACCATCAGAAGCCTGGCGGACAGAAGATGCAGTATCATAGTCATTTCCTCCGAATGTCCTGTTCCATTGCTCTATTCCTTTGGCATCGGTTTTCACCAGCAGGAGATCAAAGTTATCAGAACCATTTGAAATTGTTCTGCCTGCAATGATATAACCACCATCAGATATCTGTATGGCAGAGTAGGCTTCATAAGAGTTATTACTTCCAATGGTTCTTTGCCACTGCATATTTCCATTCGCATCGGTTTTAACCAGCCTTGTATTCAAGTTCCAGTGCTCTCCAATGTAATAATGTGAAGAACCTGCAATTATATAGCCGCCGTCAGATGTATGCGCTAACGAGTATGCATTGTCATCACCCTGTACTCCAAAAGTCTTGTCCCATCTCATAATGGGGGTTGCCGATTGCTGGACTATAATTTCTTTGGTGATCGAACCCATATCATCATTACTGCCTGTCACTGTCAAACCCACGCTGTAATTGCCGCCTTCTTCATAGGAATGCGTAACTGTTCTTTGAGTGGTGTTCACGTAACTCCCGTCGCCTAAGTCCCACTGGTAATAGGTTATGTTCCCATACGGCTCATGGCTTGTAGATGCATCAAAAGTTATGGTCTGGTTTGCACCTGGATATCCAGGGTCGTATGTGAATTGTGCCGAAGGGGCCGGTCGTTCTGCCATTAATTTTACCAACAGGAGTTTTGAGCTTTTAATCCCTGAAAGTATGTAGCCACCATCCCCTGTCTGCAAAACAGAGTCAATTCTATCCCATTCCATTCTTATGTCCCACTGCTCGATTCCATTTGAATCGGTTTTTATTATGGGAGGGTTATATAAGTCACCCGTAATGATGTATCCACCATCAAGTGTCTGCTGGAATGATTTTAATCCACTGCCTCTAAATGTCCGGTCCCATTGCACATTTCCGTCTTCATCGGTTTTTATTAGCCAGTAACGATCATCGAATGAAAGCGTCAATCCACCTAGAATATAACCGCCGTCTGGACTTAGCCGGACAGACGGATTGAATTCATGGTTTACTCCTCCAAAAGTCCTGTACCATTGCTCGGTTCCGTTTGAATCAGTTTTCACCAGCAAAAAATCACCATGGCCGCTGCCGAACGATTGAGTAATTCCTGCAATGATATAGCCGCCATCATGGGTTTGCTGTATAGAGTATGCCACATCAATGTAATATCCACCATAGGTGTTATTCCACTGTTCTTTTCCCTTTGTGTCAGTTTTCACCAGCCAGAAGTCCGAGTATCCGGCACCGTATGATTCTGTCCTGCCTGCAATGATATAACCGCCAGGGACCTGCTTGACGATGTGTACTTTATCCTGCCCGATTCCTCCTAAGGTGTTATTCCATTGCATATTCCCATTCGAGTCGACTTTCACAAACCAGATATCAGAAGAACCTGCCCCGTACGAATCCGTATTCCCTATAAGAAAATAGCCCCCATCTGCGGTCTGCCGGACAAACACCATTCCCTCATCACCGGTTCCTCCCAGGGTAAGGTTCCACTGCTCCTGTCCCTGCGTACTCATTTTTATCAGCCAGACATCATCGGTACAGTTCCTGTTATCGCAATCACCGATGCTCCCTGCAATTAAGTAGCCTCCATCAGAGGTCTCCAGGACAGATATGGCACGGTTATCACTAAATGTCCCGTCAAGTGTTCTATTCCATTGCTCTGATCCAGTCGGACCTATCTTTAACAGATTGATATGATCGAAAAAATAATACTGGGAATTCCCTCTTGCATTATATTTCCCGCGGGGACTCAAGGAAAGTATGTAACCAGCGTCTGCTGTTTGCTGGAAACTATTAACACTGGTTATGCCGCTCAATTCACAGGTCCGGTTCCATTCTTCAGCAGGTGGAGAAGCCCTTGCACATCCTGTGCCTGTAAGTACCAGAACTGTCAGCATGACTGCAAAGATCAATATTACTTTCTTATTTTTAGTTGTGCCATTCATTCTTCTAACCTCCTCTATTCATTCCAATTCACACACACTTTGGACATAACTTACAAGAGCGATATTCTCTAAAATTGTTGGAAATTAAATTCAAATTCATCCACCTTTTCAGCCGGCAATCCAAGATCAGTAAACATATCCTTGAAAATCCGACGATATTCCTCTTCCGGGATTTGCTCTTTGGCGCCGATTATGATCTCTGGAGCCACGCCGCCCAGCCTGTCTATTCTGATAATATACTCATGCCCGTTATCCTGAAGGGTTACCCTTGCATTCGGGATTGTGTAAGGTATGGTGCCAATCGTTTCATTCCCCTTATAGAATGTTTCCTTACACGATCCCCCTCCAACAGTAAGAGATAACGTGGAGTTGCTGCTTGTTTCTTTAAAATTATTATAGACTGCCAAGAGGTCAGGCGTCTCTTTTATCAAGATTTCAGGTTCTTGATCACGGTTGATAGAGTCTTTGAGTTGTACTAGATAGTACTGTGCTTTTTGTTCATCGAAACCAAACATCAATTTAAACCGTTCAATGATCCATTCATCGCTTGGAAGATCTTTTAATTCAAATGGTGCATTGAGGCTACGACCATAAGTACTTTCATTGATGTTGAAAAAGCGTATTTTTGTTTCATCATCCTGTTTCTTTGGTAAAGTCGCCTCAAATCCTGAATCAAATCCCGAATCTTCCGTAAAATCAAAGTACACCCAAACAATTCGATAATCGTCACCAAGCCGCTCATCTAACTCCTTAATATTTTGAGGGTGCATCCCAATTGTATTTTTTGTATTGACGTGAACTATATATCCGGATTTTTTTGCATTGGAGATTATTTTATCATAATCAATTTCACCAAGATTGCTCCCGGATGTGGAATATTCGGCTTGACCTGAGGGCATAAGGAACAATCCAAATGATGCGTACACCACAGCTAATAAACCTGCTGCGAGTATTATGGTTAAAGCGGCTTTTTTTATATTTGACCAATTTTTATACTTCCATATCCAGATAGCTCCACCTATAATTCCAATACCTGCAAATATCAGTAGAAGGCTGAAAATGCCGACCATAAGTATTTCACCTCCATCTTTTCATTTTTTTGGGTTTTGATAATCGCGTAAACCAACCCGGTAAATAGTGTATATAGTGACGTGAAAAAAAATGCAAACGCAAAAAAAGCTAATGTCCCCATGCCACTTATTGTAATTACAACTTCTTTTGACATCTCCAATTTGCCAGGTTCTTTACATTCATCAAGGTTGAGTGGTTGTTGTTCTTTCATGTTGATCCTCCTGTACAATATTACTATCTGGCTATTCTACTGTGATAAACCTTAATCATCAAATACAATATATTAGTATTTAATTTTTTCTATTAATAGTCAAGTTTATGCACAATTGATATGAAATTTCAGTTTATTTATGAGTTTGAACAAGTATGCAGGCGATTATTTCGTAGGGTCCGGCGCGCCCGAATACTTCACCCTCTTCATACTTGAGCCCACACCTGTAAGAATAAGAGATAAGGCACCCAAGATCGAGGTCTGCCCCTGTGACAGGTATCCGGCTATAAAACCCACTGCACCGGCAGCAAATATGCCGGTTCCAATTGTTAATAACAATTGTGCCCTGTTAGCTTTATTTGGCAGCTTGAACCCGATTTCCATCATTTTGCACTCCCTTTTTGGCATTTCCCCTTAATTATTTTTATTGAAGAGCAATCTTCAATAATCGTTCAGGACTATGGACGTACACAAAAAAGTCCTTGGCCGATAATAATGCGATGTTCTCCTTAATGTTGACCACTTTACCTTCGTATTCCCTGTTATCAACTGCCCACAGGACTTTAACCCGGTCTCCGATCTGTATTTTATTTCCTTTCTTATCTTGCATATAACTCACCAACAAAGCATTCACATGTAAATTTCTTCAAATTTGTATAGACTTGTACACATTAATTAGAACGTAACCATTGCTATTTATATCTTTCTATAAATCGACACGTTTGAAGATTAATTGTTTTGCTTATACGGACCCAACATCCACCAGAATTGAAGTTATTCTATGCGCTGATAGAGGGGTTACTGGTAGTACGGCCCAGTGAATACCCCAATTTTCAACCACAAACAACAGAATTAAGCTGATAAGTTCCGGGCACTGCTCCCCATGCATCCACGAGGCACCACAAAAGCGCCTGACAGCCCACACACCACAAAGGCGGCCGGAGCAGATCGGGAGGGGCACCAGGGCAAAGTGAAGGCGATTATAAGTTATAGGGGGGAAATTGAAAACTGTTCAGGCAGGCTGTCCCAAAACTAAAAGCATGTGTACAAATCAAATGATATCCATCCCATGTAGGATAATAACATTAAATTACAATTAATAATTGCCTAATTGAGATAAAAAATGATTGAATTGTATAATGTGAATTAGTTTTGGGACAGCTTGCAGGTTTATGAATAAATAACCAGAGCTGTGTTGTGCTTGATGCGACAACAAAAAAATATGGTCATCCTGGATATGATGCGAACCTTAAAGGGGAGAAAATAGCTCTTGATCCATTAACAAAAGAGTATATGTCTTTTGATTGATCTTTATGTTTATAAAATAAAAAAAATGAGAGATTTGATATATCATTCTTCTTTTACGTTTTTGATTTCACATAACTTTGGTAATTTTATTATGATCTATTGTATTTATTCTGCGATTAATTGTATCAATTCGGATGGTTCTATCCTGGAAGTCAATAATTTCTCCGACGTGAATTCTATTATCAAATCCCCATAATACTCTTACACGGTCGCCTATTGAAATCTTATTTCCTTTAGAGTCAGTGAAATGCTTATTGGCAGGCTGTCCCAGAACTAAAAGCATGTGTACAAATCAAATGATATCCATCCCATGTAGGATAATAACATTAAATTACAATTAATAATTGCCTAATTGAGATAAAAAATGATTGAATTGTATAATGTGAATTAGTTTTGGGACAGCTTGTTGGGAGATATTTCAGATTTACTATTATTGTTGAATATTTGAGTTTTCATAATTTCAAACCTCCAATTATTTATTACATTTGACAATGTATCGTCAAATGTAAGTATAAACTTATAATTACTTGAACCAGTCGATTGGTGGACTGAATTGGTAAAATGTGTTTTGCTTTAAGTGAGAGGCTATCCGGGCCGGCAGCAGAGTAGAATAATGGATGGGGGCAGAATTAATTTATGTCTAAATTTTTTATAAGCTTATTTATATAAATTAATATACTGATAAATGAAATTATAATTCCAGAAACTATGAGTATTAAACCAATTCCTCTCCCTTCTCCTACCCCAATAATGGTACCAACGGTTCCTGCCAATTGTCCATAGTGGGTATCCACTTAACTCCCGTTGAGAAACAGTCCATAAATCAGTTCCATGTCCTAGGGTAGTCCACGTCTGCTTCTGGCATTACTCAACATTAAACTCTTCCACCTATATGACGTCTCAGGAGTTAAGTGGATACCCCACTTTGTCCATTTACTTCTATGGCGTCATTCTAGCATCTGTGTCAATAAAGTTGGACAGCCATACACTAATATCCGCATCGGCCACGTCCCTATACGCATCCTCAACAAGTGCAACAAAATCCCTAAGAATCTCAGGTCGTTTCACATCAGACTTAACTAAAGGAAGTTGTGGAAATTTTCTTATCAATTGCCTTGCTTCCTGAAGTTCTTCATCTGTAACATTTTGTAATTCCCTGACAAAATCATCCACATCACCCAAAACCGTTTTGACATAATCTTCATTTTCAAGATTGGATAAAACAGCAAGAAGAGCCCCGTATTTTGTCATTTCTTTAGTCGTCTTACTTCTCCCAGTACGCCTTCGGATATGCATTCTACTCCACCGATGGTTCAACTCCTCAAGTGCATTATGTCTAACCACATCCAAAATTTCACATTCATTATTTATAACTTCCACAAACAGTTCATCCATGTGACTTTGACAGTTTTCATATATCTTTTCAGACACCATGTCTAAATCACCGCCAATCTTTCTGCCCTCCCCTCTTATTTTCATCATTGCTTCAATTGTATTTTCCTTGAGTTTAGCAGAATCCGTCGGTAGATTATTCTGTTCTTTTCCACTAAATTCTCGACTCACCCGCAACACGCATCGAATTTCTTCAAACCATCCCCAAATATGTCCAACCGTAGTGAAATATGATTTCACATCCTTGTCATCGACTAATTTTTTCAAATACGCATCAAACTTTAAAACCACACTAACTCCAAAGTTATGTATTGCATTCCACATCACAATCTTTCGAGCCATGCCCATAACCTCTATCACACGATTCATTACCTCTAAATACGGCAACACAAAAGGATAGTCTGATCGGCATTCTCTT
>Ga0255371_10190_pt1 | contig 11768 bp, 9 predicted proteins | sample ANMaggSSYBR01I12_FD_182097 | JGI IMG/M metagenome (GOLD analysis project Ga0255371, IMG submission 182097) | Sediment cell enrichment communities from methane seep in Santa Monica Basin, California, United Staets - ANME aggregate JGI... | ecosystem: Environmental > Aquatic > Marine > Cold seeps >...
TATGATATCAATTCTATTTATCAGAATTTTTCTAAATTTATATTTCAACATGCCATTTGCATTTGAATATTTTTACTGAGAATATTAAGCGAAAAGCAATATATATGCAAATAAAATTTGTTATCCTGTCTCTTGCTGAAACTCCAAAGCTGTTTTATTAAAGTTCCACCTGAAATTACAAAAAAGTTTACTGATGAGGTAATCGCCATGCCAAGCTGGAAATGCAGTAATTGCGGATATTCATTAGAAGCTGAAACTCCGCCCGAACAATGCCCTTCATGCAAAAAGAAATGCGAATTTCTGGACACCACCTGTTACACACCTGATTGCAAATTTGAAGGTGTTGACAAGAGAATCGGTTAAACATCATGCTGGCGCTTGGATTACAGGGAAGCCCTCGAAAAAACGGCAATACAAGTTATCTGCTTTCAGCTTTCATGAATGAATTAGAAAAATCAGGGGCGCAGATAAAAGTTATTGAGGCGGATAAGAAAAATATTATTCCTTGTAAAGAATATTCCCTCTGTGAAAAGAAAGGATTTTGTCCAATTGATGATGATATGAAGCATGAAATTTATCCGCTACTGCGCCAGGCCGACATTATAGTAGCCGCCACCCCTATTTTTTTCTATAGCGCTCCTGCACAACTGAAAGGGCTCATAGACAGAAGCCAAGCGCTTTGGGCAAGAAGATATAAATTAAAGCTTAATGATCCAGGACAAAAATATAGGCGCGGATTTCTTCTTTCTCTTGGAGCTACAAAAGGGAAAAATCTGTTTGAAGGCCTTACTCTTACGATAAAATATTTCTTAGACGCAGTTGGTGCAAGCCTGGAAGGAAGCCTGACATACAGACAGATTGAGAATCCAGGAGATCTGCAAAAACATCCTTCTGTCCTAAATGATGTAAAAGAAAAAGCAAGCCATCTTATAAAACCGTTTCTCGGAAGAAAAAAAATTCTATTTGCCTGCCGGGAAAATGCATGCCGCAGTCAGATAGCCGGGGCTTTCGCCCAGCACCTTGCTGGCGATAAATTTGAAGTTATAAGCGGAGGAAGCAGTCCTGCCGATAAAATCAATCCATTAATGGTCGAAGCAATGAGCGAAGAGGGGCTGGATATGGCCTTCCGCAAACCCAAATCAATTAAAAAAGCAATGGCTGAAGTTAAGCCGGATATTATTATTACTATGGGTTGCGGTGAGGAATGTGCTTTTATGCCCGGGGTTAAAACAGAGGTCTGGAATCTGCCTGATCCAACAGGAAAACCAATTGATTTTATACGTAATATCAGGGATGAAATCGAAAACAGAGTTGGTAGTCTAATAAAAGATTTTGGTAGCCGTTCACGGCTTGAAACTTGAAATTGGAAATTAGAAATTGGGGAAAAATTAAAATAGAATTTCCTTACCACTCAGATAAGCTGTGAAAGAAATGATCTGCCGGCAACTCTAACCGGATAAGATGTCAAGACCATTACACGATATCCCGCGTATTAACATCCGATTGCTCTGTAAAAATCCGCGAGTAGTGAAGGTCAAGATGTCAAAATTCAAACGTAAACGCAAGAAAGACAAATGAGAATACAGAAATTTCGTATCTTCCCATATTCTTCTTCTTGATATTTTTAGATGGTTACTCTACGGTATTCTCGTGAGTTTGTGTTGAGCTTTTCTCTACAAAACACGCATTTGTCAACATACGAGAGGAAACAATGCCAACAGTTAAAAATATTCCTGGCCCTTATCGGCTCTTCTTTTACAGTTTTGATTGTGCTGAACCAGCGCATGTTCATGTGCAACGAGAACGCATGGTGTGTAAATTCTGGCTTGATCCGCTGGTGTTGAGCCAAAATCATGGGTATTCTCCTCACGAACTGTGCCAGATTCGTAAACTGATTGGAGGAGCGTATCTCAATTACATTATGGAGGCATGGTATGAGCACTGTGGTAAAAATATCGCTTAAAATTAAAGAAGTGTCTGTAAATGATGAGAGCATTACGGCCTATCTGATGGATGGCAGGGTGATTAGTGTTCCTTTGGAGTGGTCATGGCGGTTGGCTGAGGCGACACCTGAACAACGCACCCATTTTGAGATGATTGGCGACGGGCACGGCGTCCATTGGCCGGATATTGATGAAGATATTAGCGCAGAAGGGATGTTGTATGGAGTTCCTGCATCTCGTCCCAAACATCACACGCGACCATCTCATAATACAAAAGACAGGGTCTATGCTTAGGAATGGAGCATAGATGCCTATAAACTTTCAGATAAATAATTTCACTGTGTTATCAGTCGTTGACGTATAACTAATACGCCTTCCTCCTTCTGGCCTTGTGAAATTAATTATCTGAAAGTCTATAAATACCCTTAAAAAATCAGAGATATGGGTTTTGGTTTTCTTGAAATGGTATCAAAAGCAAATAAAATTCAAATCGTCATTATCTTATCTTTCTTTCTTATAACCTGCGGTTGTTTTTCTCATGACAAATACACTTACGAAAGCATCAGGCAGGAATATGCAAAAGTAATATGCGATGATGCGTTTTCAACAAAAGTTTCAAAAACCGGACAATATACCTGTGCTTTACAAGAACCTGTCTCTTTGAACGATGCAATTCAAATTGCTCTTGCAAATAATCCTGACAATAAGATTGCCGTTGCCCGCATAAAGCAGGCAGAAGCCATGATCAAAAAGGCAAATGCTGACTTTTTCCCCTTTCTTGGATTTTATACGGAATATTCTCAGGGGGATGCACCGTCAGGATATCTTTTCAAAAAGATTGATCAGAGACTGCTGCCTGCAAATACGGATTTTAACTCTCCGGGCTGGTATGAAAATTATGAGACCGGAATTAAAGCAGGAATAAATATATTCAATGGCGGACGAGATATTTTAAATAAAAAAATCGCTGAAACAGATTTCTCTATTTCTCAGATAGACAGAAAAAGCGTAGAAAACTCCCTCGTTGCCTCAGTAATACATACATACTATAACGCTCTTGTTGCAAAAGAATACATTAAAATTACCAGGGACTCCGTATCAACTGTTAAGTCGCAACTGCGTCTAATGAATGTGAGGTTCAGAGCCGGAGGAGTTCTAAAATCAGACATCTTATCCCTGGAAGTCCGTCTTGCTCAAGCCAGGGAAGATGTGCTCCTGAGTGAAAACAGGCTAAAAACGACTCTAACTGCTTTTGCCGGTATTCTCGGCATAAGCCCTGAAGCTGAAATCAGACTTAAAGAAATAGAAAGCCGCGAAATCCCCTTGCCGGATGAATACATTGCCGGTGTTGCCTATGCCCTTGAAAACAGGTCGGAAGTAAATAAAATAAAGGAGCAGGTTATACAGAGCAGAATAGCTCTTGATCTATCTCGTGCAGAATATCTGCCCAGAGTTGATCTGCAAAGCAAATACTATGTTGATGATCCTGAAATGGCCTACAATGACTCAAGAGACAACTGGACTGCGGCAGTCATTCTTAACTGGGATATATTCACAGGTTTCAGCACAAAAGCAGAAGAGGAAAAAGCAAAAGCCAGGCTTGAAGAAATGCTGGCAGCAGATCTCAAAACCAGACTATCTGTAAAGCTTGATGTTAAAAATGCCTACCTGAAACTGGCGGAAGCAAAAGCCAGGCTCGAGGTAGCGGAAAGAAGCGTGGCCATGGCTGAAGAATCTTTTAAGCTTGTCAGGAAACAATATGAAGGCGGCGCTGCTACCATAACACGATACTTTGAAGCCGAGCTTGCGTTTAATCGAGCAAAAACCAGAACCACAGCAGCTTATTATGACAGGGAAAAGGCACTTGCGGATATTGGCAGAGCAATAGGTTACTGGGGGAAGGTGGATAAAATCACACCATGAAAAACAAAAAAATTATAATAATATTGTTGTGTTCCGTCAGTTTAATTTTAGTTTTTTTTGCTGTTAGATTCATTTCAAGCACAAAAATTGTGCCGGGCAAGTTTCAGGCTGCATCAAAAAATGATGGAACACCGAAAAAAATTGGGCAGGCATCTGTCCGGACTATAACCGAATGCTATGAAGCTGTTGGAACAGTGCGCCCTGTTACAGAAGCCAGTATCGAATCACAGGTAACTGCTCAGGTTCTTGATGTCAAGGTCAGACCCGGCGACAAGGTTTTTAAAAATCAGCTTTTAGTATCTTTAGATAACAGACAGTTAGTGTCACGTCTTGATCAGGCAAAACAAACCTTAAAAACAGCCATATCAGGAAAAAAACAGGCAAAACAGACAATAATAGCCTCCAGCGCGGCATTTACAGAAGCTGAATCTGATTATAAACGTACAAAAATTTATTTTGAATCCCAGGCAGCTACCCCTCAAGATATGGAAAAAGCCGAATCAGCATACCTTCAGGCAAAGGCGACTTTAAATAGAGCTAAAGAAGCTTTGTCAGCTTCAGAATCCGGAATAAAACAGGCGGAAGAAATCGTAAAGGAAGCTGGAATAGCACTTGGATACACAGAGATAAGAGCACCTGAAAGCGGTAAAGTTTTAAAACGTCTTGTTGAACAAGGAGATTTAGCTTTGCCAGGAAAGCCTTTAATTATACTGCAAACTACCGGCTCGCTCAGGCTTGAAGCATATGTACGTGAAGGACTGATCAGAAAGATTCAACCCGGAACATCTCTTAAAGTAACAATAAATACTTTGAATGAAACAGCGACGGCAACGGTTGAGGAGATTATCCCTTATGCTGATCCGCAAACACGGACTTTTCTTGTAAAGGCATTATTGCCGCGTATATCCGGAATATATCCCGGCATGTTCGGAAAACTGCACATCCCTGTTAAAGACCTCCAGGTTGTTGTTATACCAAAAATTGCCGTTCGTAATATAGGACAGCTTGAACTGGTTACAGTAAAGGAAAATAATTCCTGGAAGACACGTTTTATTAAAACCGGCAAAACTTTTGAAGATAAGGTCGAAGTTCTCTCCGGACTATCCGGAGATGAAACAATAGGCTGGGAGGAATAATGCCGGAAAACGAATCTGCTCCGAGCGGTTTTATCGCACGTATTGTCAGAAAATCTATTTCCTCACATCTCTCAATCATCCTGCTGATCTTATCCCTGTGCCTTGGAACTTCAGCTATTCTTGTCACACCCAAGGAAGAAGAACCGCAGATAGTAGTTCCCATGGCAGATGTTTATGTATATGCTCCCGGCTCAAATGCAACCGAAATAGAAAAACTTGTTGCAACGCCCCTGGAACGCCTTTTATGGCAGATTGACGGCGTTGAATACGTATATTCGATGTCCCGTGAGGACATGGCAATCGTTACAGTCAGATTTTATGTAGGAGAAGACAGGGAAAATTCGCTGGTAAAACTCCATAATAAGATTACAATGAATATTGACGCCGCTCCCCCGATTGTTAAGGGATGGGTGGTAAAACCAGTCGAAATAGACGACGTTCCCATTGTAAATATAAGTCTTTATTCAGATCGTTATGATGATTATGAACTTCGCAGAATCGGTGAGGAAGTATTATCAAGGCTTTCAAAGGTAAAGGATATTTCAAGGGCTGAAATTGTAGGAGGACGCAACCGGGAGATACGCGTTGAACTCTTACCTGAACGCATGTCAGGCCTTGGAGTATCTTTACTTGAAGTGCAGAAAGCTTTGCAGGGAGCGGATGCTTCTGTTACAGCAGGTAAATTTTCCCGCTTTAACAAAGAAGTTACAGTAACAAGCAAATCTTTCCTTTCATCTTCAAATGAAGTTTCATCACTTATGGTTGGAGTTCACAATGGACGTCCGGTATATTTGCGAGATATTGCAAATATATTCGACGGCCCCGAAGAATCAGAGTCTTACTCAAGAATCGGTTACTCAAATTTCTATCGTAAATCTCACAATAAAGAAAATACTCTCCTTTCATTCCCGGCCGTCACACTCGCCCTTGCCAAGAAAAAAGGGACCAATGCAGTCACAGTCTCCGAAAATATTCTGGACAAGCTTGAAGAATTGAAAAAAAGCACTATTCCCGATGGCGTTAATGTTGAAATAATTCGCAACTACGGTGAAACTGCAGGGCAAAAGGTAAACGGACTCTTAAGTTCGCTGGCTTTTGCAATTATTTCCGTTATTATACTCTTAGCTATTACTCTTGGATGGCGTGAAGCGCTGGTGGTTGCACTTGCAGTACCTGTCAGTTTTTCTCTTGCTCTTTTTGTCAATTATCTATTCGGATATACAATTAACAGGGTTACCCTTTTTGCTCTTATACTCTCCCTGGGGCTTGTAGTTGATGATCCTATTACAAACGTAGATAACATACAGCGCCATATTTTGATGGGCAAGCGTAAAGCCTTTTCAGCAACGCTATTTGCCGTTAATGAAGTGCTTCCTCCGGTAATAATGTCCACACTCGCCATAATAATCTCATTTATACCCCTGTTTTTCATTACAGGAATGATGGGGCCATACATGGCTCCAATGGCAGCAAATGTTCCCCTTACAGTAACATTTTCAACTCTCTGTGCGCTTACCATTGTGCCGTGGTTAACGCACCTGCTACTGAAAAACATGAATATCCGCAAAATGACCGGCTCCCAGCCAAATCAGATAAAGTCAAATCATGATAAAGGTATAAATGTATGGATCGGGCAAATTTATCGCAAAATTGTATCTCCTTTTCTCAAATCAAAAAGCAAAAGATACATGCTTCTGGCTGCTATTATTTTTCTCCTTTTAGTATCTATAGCTCTTGCTGTTTTCCGATTAGTGCCCTTGAAAATACTTCCTTTTGATAACAAAAATGAATTTCAGATAGTTATTGACATGCCGGAAGGAACTACACTTGAAACCACCAATACTGTTGTACAGTCCTTTGAAGACTTTCTCAGGGAAATCCCTGAAATTACCAGCTTTGTGTCCTATGTGGGAAATTCGTCTCCCATGGATTTCAACGGCATGGTTCGTCACTATTACCTGAGGAAAGGAAGCCACCTTGCAGATATCCGTATAAATTTAGCTGAAAAAAATAAACGGAAGCAACAAAGCCATGCTATTGTTCTCCGGCTTAGAAAGGAACTCGAAGACATTGCAAAAGCCAACAATGCATTAATCAAAATTGTTGAAGTCCCCCCCGGCCCCCCCGTACTTTCGACAATTGTAGCTGAAATCTATGGTTCCCCTGACCGCTCTTATGATCAAATCATAAAAGGAGCGGAACATATAAAGAATTTAATGGCAGCAGAGCCTTTTGTAGTGGATATTGACGATACAGTTGAAACCGGGCGCAACAAGATAGATTTTATTATTGACAAGGAAAAGGCAGCTCTTCACGGAGTCTCCACAAATGAAATTATTCAAACTTTGAAAATAGCGATAGGAGGTGCTGCCCCTGCCACAATACATACTCCTGAAGAAAGGCAATCTCTAAGCATAAAAATAATTTTGCCAAGAAAAAATAGATCGGAGATTACTTCTTTATCACAAATACCGCTCAAAACAAATACCGGCAAGATGGTTCCTCTGGCGGAACTTGTAAAGATAGTTCGCATCCCTGAAGACCAGCCTGTTTATCATAAAAACCTTGAACGCGTGGTATATGTGACGGGAGAAATGGCAGGCAGAGCTCCCGGCGAAGCTGTTCTTGATATGCAGAAAAAACTTAAACTTGACAACCCTCCCCCTCCGGGAATCACAGTAAAATGGGCAGGTGAAGGCGAATGGAAGATAACTCTCAGGGTATTCAGAGATATGGGCATAGCATTTGCGGCAGCTCTAATAGGAATCTATATTCTTCTTATAATGGAAACTAATTCATTTTCCATGCCGATATTGATTATGATGTCAATACCTCTCACGCTTCTCGGCATTATGCCGGGATTCTGGCTGCTGAATGTTTTCACAGGAGAACAGGTGGGCGGCTTCTTCAACCCTGTCTTTTTTACCGCAACAAGCATGATAGGCATGATAGCTCTTGGTGGAATTGTAATAAGGAACTCCCTTGTTCTGATTGATTTTATTAAAAACGCTCTTAATGAAGGCATTTCTTTTAAAGAAGCTATTCTCCGAAGTGGAGCAATCAGGATGCGTCCTATATTACTTACCGCTTGCACAACCGCCATTGGCGCCTGGCCCATTACACTGGATCCGGTTTTCTCAGGCCTTGCCTGGGCTCTGATTTTTGGACTTTGTGCATCCACAATTTTTACGCTTATAATAGTCCCTGTTACATACTTCTCTCTTTATAGAAAAAAGTATCTATAGCGGTTTAAACCGATTAATTAATTTGAAGCCCTGCTTGACATGTAAATTTGATTTTAATATAATTCCATCAAGTTTTTGATTCATTAAAACAGCGATCACTGCATCTGCTTTTCCACTAGTGTCCTGTCATCTATATAGTGTCGCAAATATGACCGTCATTCCCGCGAAGGCGGGAATCCAGAAGCACCGAAATAGTCAGAAAGACTGGATTCCCGCCTTCGCGGGAATGACGAGTGTCTGATACGATATTTCACGCATGACACGACACCAGTCATGATCTTCTTGGCCAGATTTCTTCAAAATATCGCCTGCTTATCCAAAAGCAGTAGATGTATTAATTTCTTAACCAAAGTCTCATTCTGAGACCACTGAGGTTTAAGTAGAAGGGAGGCGTCATGAAAAGCACTTTCAAAGATATTGCGAAAATGATACATCAAACAGATCCAAAAGCAAGCTTTGCTATAAAATTCTGGGATGGTGATTCAATAACTATCGGAGATAAACCGAAGTTTATTTTAAAGCTTAAATCCTTGAGGGGCGCCAAAAGGATTTTCAGAGATGGTTATGTCGGCTTTGGAGAATCATATATGAAGGGAGATATAGAAATTGAGAAGGATCTGCAGGAGTTTCTTCGTCTTGGCTTTTTAATTAATTTTGATGATTCCCGGCTACCTTCCTGGCAAAAAATACGTTTTTTTATCCTTGCGCTTCTCAACAGCGATACATTAAAAATCGCACCAAAAAATATTTCTTACCATTATGATAAAGGCAATGAATTTTATTCGCTTTATCTTGATAAGACAATGAGTTACTCCTGTGCATATTATAAAAACGGGAATGATTCTCTGGAAAAAGCGCAATTGAGCAAATATGAGCATGTATGCCGAAAACTTTTATTGAGTCCTGGTGAATCACTGCTTGATATAGGCTGTGGCTGGGGAGGGATGCTCATCTATGCCGCACAGAATTATGGAATAACAGGAGTTGGAAATACGCTTTCACAAAATCAATATGAATATGCCGGCAATAAAATAAAGGAATTAGGGCTGGAGGATAGGATTAAGATCTTATATATGGATTATCGTGAGTTAAGCGGAAAATTTGACAAAATTGTTTCCATTGGGATGTTTGAACATGTAGGGAAAAAATTCATTCCGGTATTCATTAAAAAAGTATCGAGTTTACTGAAAAAAGGCGGATTAGGCATGCTGCATACTATTGGCAGAGACACCCCATCGCTCTCAGATCCATGGACATTCAATTATATCTTTCCCGGCGCATATCTTCCTGTACTTGACGAAATTCTGCGTGAAATGGGGAAAAACGGTTTTTCAATATTGGACGTAGAAAACCTCCGGCTCCACTATGCAAAAACCCTGGACCAATGGGCAGAAAATTATGAAAATAATGTTGAAAAAGTGAAAAAAATGTTTGATGATACATTCACAAGGCAATGGCGTCTTTTTTTACATGGTGCCTCAGCAGGATTCAAATATGGCATGTCTCGCCTGTATCAAGTTCTTTTCACAAAAGGATTAAACAATACATTGCCTACAACCAGATCACATGTGTATAATAAATGTAACCACTCAGGTGTTTAGACTGAAGGCTATAGGCTGAAGGAAACAAATGATTCCTGAGCGTTATTCTCTATGTTTAGGATAAGATTTGCGGCCGCTTTAAGAAAATATTGGCTTCTGGGAGTCTTTTCCCTAAAAGTCTTCAGTCTTCAGCCTAACTAACCTGAGTAGTTACTAATAAATCATAACATCCAAACTTCAGGAGGTCAGCATGAATATAAAAAAAATAGCCTGTTGTATAGATTTTTCAGAAAATGCCGAAGATGCATTTATAGCGGCCCTCGATCTGGCTGAAAAAAATAAAGCCGAACTTTTTGTAATTCATGTATCGCCGCCTGTCATAAGTTATCAAGCAACAGATACGGAATGGATGATGCCTTACGAACCGGAAGGACCTTTGATTTTAGAATTAGAAAAACGAATGGATAAAGAGTATGGAGCCAGAATAGGTGAACATACTGATTATAAGCTTGTTGTACTTAGCGGACATATTTCAACGGAAATATTAACATACTTGAAAGAAGAAAATATCGATCTTGTTGTGATGGGCTCTTATGGACTATCGGGAATGGGACTCGTATTCTTCGGTAGTGTGGCCAAGAGAGTGGCCGGTAAATCCCCGTGCTCCGTACTGATAGTACGTAAACAAAAAGAATAGCCGTTCACGGCTTGAAACTTGAAATTGGAAAGTAGAAATTTGGGAAAGATTAAAAAAATTCTATCCACTGCTGTGCTCTTAACGGTGTTTCTTTTTTCTTCAACCTGTTTGGCAGCCGACTCTGATCTAAATGAAACAAAAATTCCTGATTCCCTGCATTCCGGGCTGGAATATCTTTTATCCTTAACCTCCAAGGATAAAAACGAACCTGTTGATCTTAAACTTATTCAAAAAGTACTGGATTTTGTCGTTTCTCCCAAAAACAGCTCCTCCCTTTATTATACAGACAAATTGTTCGGCTCGCCTTCCGCTTATTATGAATTTGATATTAATAGAGATCTGAAACACATTCTCCAATATGCATACAATCCTGATATTCCTTCATTTGCTTTTATGCCTTCTTCGGTCCGGCTTTCCTACTGGGCTGAGGTAAACGGGCAAAATCAAGACCTGCCTAAATTGTGGACACATATCTCAAATTCTGATTGTCCAATAGTGGTTAAAGGGGTTGAACATATAGTAATAACTCCGGATCAATTTACAGGTGCTTACTATCGTTATGATATAGATAAGGCTTTGATTCTTTGCAAGCATCGCGGCCGAAATCTATTAATCTCGATTTCCAAACAAAAAGACAAGTCCGATGTGGGCAGAAAAGGCATTGTGCTGGGCTCAGATGACAACTGGGACTATTTTTATTCAGGCCGAAGAGGTCTTTCAAAGCCGGGTCTTGGCTGGGTCAGCTCCTATATGTACAATTCCATTGGCATAAGCTTCCTGTACGAGGTTGACTCAAAAAAACCCGTTATAAGATATGGGGCATTTAAATGGCTCAGGGCTGGATGGGCTAACATGAATGTAGTGAAAAACAAGCACATTCATAAAGGTTTGATTCGCTACGCAAAGGATTTAAAGATGATTTTGGAGCACCCTTTACTGCCTGAAGCTTCAGAACTTGCAAAATTATTTTCTGATTTTGAAAATTATCCCCCCGAAGATATGAGAGAGAAGGTTAAAAGTCATTTAACCGCTCTGAAAGACAGATATAATGGAAACAAATTATCATCCGGTAAAAAAACTTCCCTAAAAATTTAAATATCAGAAAATATTTAAATAAAATGACAAATAAGGAAATGTACGCGCTTCTTGTTGTGGAATACATGAAATCCATTCTTGGGAAAAACCGGTATTTTGATAACTAAGTTGAACGATTTTTTGCGAAGAAATGTGGCTCAACCGGAACTGGTGTGGTCAGTTTTCATAATTTTTCAGATTATTCGCGA
>Ga0255371_10192_pt1 | contig 11760 bp, 10 predicted proteins | sample ANMaggSSYBR01I12_FD_182097 | JGI IMG/M metagenome (GOLD analysis project Ga0255371, IMG submission 182097) | Sediment cell enrichment communities from methane seep in Santa Monica Basin, California, United Staets - ANME aggregate JGI... | ecosystem: Environmental > Aquatic > Marine > Cold seeps >...
ATAATCCTTATAGATACCACTACTGTCCTTTATATGCACTTTAAACAAATATGGTATTGCATATTTAATATCCTCTTCAGGCCTGCTATCACCAAAGTAAATTGCATTACCTGTACAATAATTTATTCCAACATTAGGGTTATTTATTTTTTTAATTATTTTGCTGGCTGTTTTACCATCACAGAACCAATCACCATGTATATCCAGACTTATTTTTATACCAAAATCAGAAGCCATATCACCTATATCATTAATATATTTATAGAATTCTTTTTCATCCGCAGCATCTATTACTTCATCTGCATCTGTAGTTATATGGCTGATTTTTAAAAAATCTGAAATTTCAAGCATCCGCTTGAATTGATCCAGAACTTGTTCTTGCTTAAAAATGCCTTTACCGCCTTTATAATAATACCATGAGAAAGCGCTTATTTTGTTATCAGATAGGAGTCCTGTCAGGTCCTCAATATCATTATCTGTAAAATCCAGAGGATTTGGAAAAAGTCCGGGACCAAAATCTGTAGCTGATAAAATTTCCAGATATTTAAAGCCTGCTTTTGAAATACCTTCAATAGAGTCAATAATATTATAATTACCATAAGCACCTATAAAGGCACCAAATGTTTTTTTATTTTTTACAATCTCATTCATTTTTTATATCCTCCAATTTAATAAACTCTTTTATCAATAAACAAAATCAGACTACACTTTTTATATAAAAGTGTCAAGATAATTAATCGTAAAAACACGTATATAATAGTTGACAAGCTAAATATTATCGAATATAGTTATTATTAATATAATATTAACGATAAATCGATATAATAGGTTTTTGGTACACAGGAGGGGGGGTTTACTTTAAATTATATGAAAATTGACCAGACTGACTGCAAAATTATTGAATTATTACAGAAGAATGGAAGACTCTCAAATATTATTATCGCCAAGAAACTGGGAATCTCTGAAGCCACGGTAAGGGTCCGCCTGAAAAGGTTGATCAAGGAAGAATATATTCAGATTGTGGCTGTCAGCAATCCGTTAAAGCTGGGATTTGGAACAGTCGGCATCCTCAGGATCAATGTTGATATCAAGAAGATCAAACATATTACTGAAGAATTGAGCAAGATGAAAGAGTTATGGTTTATAGTCCATGCCACAGGAAGTTCGGATATCTATACTGAGTTTATAACCAGGTCTTTCGATGAACTCAATAACTTAGTTTTTGAAAAAATTTACAAAATAGATGGTGTCACAAAGACAAGGACATCGATAATCTTAGATTATGTTAAAAGACGTTATGACTGGGGAACTGGATTATTTTAAGCTCAAAGATTTTAGAACCATTGTAAGGGATCAGAAGGTGTTATAGTTGCTGATGCAGTTTATCAGTTAAACTGCAAGTATTAATTATAATAATATTATTTAGAAATTAACATAAAGGAAGTGAAAATGAATTTAGCAAAAGAAAAAATGATAGAGATGCTGCAAGCAATGTTGCTAATAAGAGAATTTGAAGCACCTCTTGAAGATTTGTTACATGAAGACAAAACTCCTGGTGATATACATCAGTGCATTGGTCAGGAAGCTTCTGCAGTAGGAGTCTGTTCTGCACTTGAAAAAGGAGACTATGTTTTCAGCAATCACAGGGGACATGGACATTGTATTGCGAAGGGTTTGGAACCAAAATTTATGATGGCTGAGCTTGCAGGCAAAGTAACAGGTTATAGTAGAGGAAGAGGCGGTTCCATGCATATAATGGATCTTGAAAATAGATTGATGGGAACCTCTGGTATTGTAGGAGGTTCTGTTCCTCTGGCAAATGGGCCTGCCTTATATTCGAAACTAAAAGGTAAAAAAGATGTTTCAGTAGCATTTTTTGGTGATGGAGCAAGCAATCAAGGTTCTGTACATGAAAGTATGAATCTGGCTTCTATCTGGAAATTACCAACAATATTTGTTTTAGAAAATAATCATTATGCAGAGTGTACTCCAGCTGAATATACATGTAGTGTCAAAGATTTTAAAAAAAGAGCTGCAGCTTATGATATGCAAGCTTTTGAAGCTGACGGATCAGAGGTTTTAGATATTTTTAATAAGATGACTCAAGCAGTAGAGAGAGCAAGAAATGGTCTGGGTCCATCTCTTTTGATCCTGGATGTGTACAGGTATAAGGGGCACTTTATTGGAGAACCCGGGGGATATAGAACAGAAGAAGAGATTGAAAACTATATGAACAAAAAAGACTGTATTGAGAATTTTAAAGATTCTCTTATAAAAAAAGGTCTTATCACTAAAAAAGATTATGATCAAATGGTAAAAAGAGCAAAAAATATTATTTCGGACGCAATCAGGTTTGCTGAGGATAGCCCCTGGCCGGATACAAGTGAAACTTATAAAGATGTATATGTATAAATATTAATTTATTAAAAAATAAATTCGAGGAAGGAATCATAAATTGGAAAGATTAATAACTTATAAGGATGCAATATCAGAAGCATTAAAGATTGCAATGCGTAAAGATGAGAATGTGATTATATTAGGTGAAGACCTAATTGGGGGCACAGGGAAAGAAGATAAAAGTCTATTAGATGCATGGGGTGGTCCATTTACAGTTACAAAAGGATTTATTCATGAATTTGGACCTAAGCGTATTTTAGATACTCCAATTTCAGAAACTGCCTTTATTGGGGCAGCTATTGGGGCCTCAATGGTCGGGCTAAGACCTGTTGCTGAGTTAATGTATATTGATTTTATTGGTGTATGTTTTGAATTATTTTTAAATCAGGCAGGAAAACAAAGATATATGTTTGGAGGACAATCGAAAAATCCTATTACTGTTAGAACTACTTATGGCTGTGGTTGGAGAGAAGCCGCACAACATTCTCATACTAATTATTCTTTAGTTTGTCATTTACCAGGATGGTATGTTATCGCTCCATCAAATCCATCTGATATGAAAGGTGGATTGCTAACATCAATAAGAAGTGATAATCCAGTATTGGTTATGGAACATAGAATCCTTTATGATAAAAAAGGTCCTGTTCCAGAAGAAGACTATGAATTGCCGATTGGCAAAGGTGATATAAAGCGGGCAGGTAATGATTTAACTATTTTTGCTATAGGAGTCCTGGTCGACAAAGCATTAAATGTTGCAAAAAAATTTGAAGATAAGGGAATAAGTATCGAAATCATAGATCCGATATGGTTAGTGCCATTGGATAAGGATTTAATTTTAAGTTCATTAGAAAAAACAGGAAAAATATTAATTCTTGACGAAGATAATCCAAGGTGTAGTGTTGCAAATGATATTGGTGCACTAATCGCATGCGAGGGGCTTGATTACCTTGAAAAACCGGTAAAAATTTTAACTGCTCCAAATACCCCGGTACCTTTTAGCCCGGTACTTGAAGATGAGTATAATATCTCTGAAGAAGATATAGAGAAAGCAGTTAATGAAATTTTAGGTTGAGGTTAAATATACAAATTAAATACCGTACATGTAGATCTATCAAGGGTCTTTTTTAAAAATATTATTTCTTATTTAATAATCTAAAAATATTATTTAATAATAGGAGCAATAATGCATAAAGTCATAATGCCAAAATTAGGAATGGCCCAGTCCTGGTGTTTAGTTGAGAAATTTCATATAAAAGAAGGAGATGAAGTAAAAAAAGGCGATGTCATATTAGAAGTGTCTACTGACAAAGTATCATATGAAATTGAAGCAAAAGAAAATGGTTATATTTTAAAAATTTTGAAGAAAGAAAATGAAGAAGTGCCAGTTGGTGAGATCATTGCATTTATTGGCGAAAAAAATGAACTCGGCAGCATAGTCGATCACCCTGAAAATATAAAGGAAAAAACTTCAAAAAATAATATATCTTCAGAAGACAATAAGAAAATCATGTCTAAGGGAGATCTATCCAAAATAAAAATATCTGTATTGGCAAAGAAATTGGCAGAAAAAAATGATTTAGACATTTCGAAAATAGAAGGAACAGGAAAAGAAGGTAGAATATCAAAAGAAGATGTTGAGTCTCATCTAGAAAAACAAAAAACAGCAATAGACCCTGTATCAGAAATGCATGCCAGGGATATAAAAATCCACTCTTCTGAGCCTCTTTCAAGCATAAGAAGGACTATCTCCGAAAAAATGACTTATTCAAAGCAAAATATACCACATATCAGCCAGACAACAAAAGCCGATATAACTGAATTATCAAACTTAAAAGGTAAACTAGCAGAAAAAATTGAGAATCTATCTTTTACAGATTTTTTTATAAAAGCTACAGCTCTGGCATTAAGGGAAAATTTAGAGCTGAATTCTTTTTTATCAGATGATAAACATATAGTTTTTGAAGATATAAATATAGGTTTAGTCACAGCAATTCCAGGAGGAATAATTATACCAGTTATAAAGAATTGCGACAGGAAGCCAATAATTGAAATAATTAAGGAAAGAAAAAAATTAATTAAAAAAGCACAGGATAATAAATTAGATCTTGAAGACATATCTGGAGGAACTTTTACAATAAGTAATCTTGGAATGTATAAAATAAGATCATTTACAGCAATTATACACCCGGATCAAAGTTCAATTTTAGCAATAGGCAGTATATATATGAATCCAGAATTCATAAATAATAGCATACAAGCCCGAAAAGTTATTGAATTAACTCTTTCAGAGGACCATAGGATCATAGATGGTGCAACAGGAGCCAAATTTCTAATGAAAATAATTGAATTAATTGAAAATCCTGATCTATTAAAAATTGATGCTGAGTGAAAATATAAATAAGAATAAATACTGAAAAATTATTTATCACAATATTGAGGAGGTTGTAGCTAATGAATGGCGGATATATGAATAAAAATGTTTTTGTTGATTTAAGCACTGGGAAAAAAGAAGATGTTTCTTTTAATGATAAGGAAAAAAGAGAATATATTGGCGGCTATGGCCTGGGCTGCAAATTTATTTATGCAAATCAAAAACCTCATACAGATCCTTTGGGCGAAGATAATATATTAGCTTTTATGACTGGACCCATAAATGGAACTACTATGCCCGGTTCTCCAAGATATACGGTATGTGGTAAGTCTCCCCTGACTAAAACATGGGGTGATTCAAACTGTGGCGGATCTTTTGGTCCTATTATGAAAAAAGCAGGTTTTGACGGTATTTTTTTTAGGGGTATTTCAGAAAAACCAGTATATCTGCTATTAAATAATGGTGAAATAGAAATAAAAGATGCTTCGTTTTTATGGGGGCAGGATACCTATAAGACAGAAGATGAATTAAGGACAATTCATGGTAAAGATAGTGAAATAGCGTGCATCGGGCCATATGGTGAAAAGATGAGTCTAACATCCTGCATTATAAGCAGAAAGGGCAGAGCTGCTGGAAGAAGTGGTCTGGGTGCGCTAATGGGGTCAAAAAAAATAAAAGCTATTGTTGCTGTTGGACAAAGAGAAGTTCCAATTGCAAATAAAGCATTATATGAAGAGGCAAGAAAAGAATTTTTAAAAAATATTAAAAATGATTTTGGGGATGCTGAATGGTTAAAGCAAGGCGGTACCCCGACTATAACAAAATGGAGTATTGATGAATCAGATTCACCAATAAAAAATTGGGGCGGTTCACTAAAGGACATGCCTGATTATGAAGAACTTAGTTATGAAAATATAAAAAAATATGTAACTAAAAGGAAAGCTTGCTATAAATGCCCTCTGGCTTGTTGGAGCTTAAGTACGATCGATCAAGGCGATTATAAGTTAACAGAACCTGCCCACACTCCTGAATATGAAACTGGAGCAGTCTTTGGATCACTATTATTAAATACCAATTATGAATTAATAATGAAGTGTAATGATCTTTGTAATAGATATGGTGCAGATACAATATCTTTAGCTACTTCAATATCCTTTGCTATGGAGTGTTATGAGAAAGGTATCTTAAATAAAGATGATTTAGATGGAATTAGTTTAAATTGGGGGGATCATAAAGCCATAGTACAGATGACAGAAAAAATTTTAAACAGGGAGGGCATTGGAGATTTATTGGCTGATGGCGTAAAAATTGCTTCAGAAAAGATTGGAAAAGGTTCTGAAGAATTTGCAATGCATATTGGCGGCCAGGAATTACCTGCTCACCATACTCTATATGATCCAAGCTTAGCAATAACTTATACTTTTGAACCTACACCCGGAAGACATATGCAGGCTAACCAAAATCTTGGTCACAAAGATTTCAGTGATTTGTTTCCAGATGTAGACTTTAGTTTTTGTGCAGGCGGAAATAAAAATATCTACAAGGGAAGAGCTAAGGAAATAAAAATAAACCTTTTCTTTACTCATGGTATAAATATTATGGGTGCCTGCATTTTTGCGGGTGGCGCTACTTCTGTCAAAACACATATTAAATATTTATCTGCAGTAACTGGATGGGATATTGATCTTAATGAACTTTTAACAACCGGGGAAAGAGTCATGAATTTACGACAGTTATTTAATATAAGAGAAGGAATAAATTCTAAAAATTTCAAATTATCTAATAGATTATTAGGCATACCTCCAGTAGATAATGGGAAGATCTCAGGTATAACTATTGATTTTGATAATATGATCAGTGAATTTTACAAAGAGATGGATTGGGATTCCAATACTAATCTACCAAACAAAGAGAAGCTGGAGAAATTAAATTTGAACTGGTTAATAAAAGACATATAGAAGGAAATTTAGTACTTTTTTAAGAGAAAGATATTTTTAAAATAAATACTTTAACTTTAAGTGGACTAGTTTTTGGGGAACCCTCAATCAAACATGTAGCCCCTTTAGCACTGTATATAACGATAGGCTCCACAGCAGCCATAAAGCTCGTGTTCACATAAGCTTCATATTTTTCTTTTGTATCGATTGAAATATCCTTATTCGATTTGTAATTACTGAATCTTTCCCACATTTTTTATAGCTTATCCAGTCATTCTTTTTGTTACATTTTAATTCAGAAATAATATGGGGATTATGATTTTATATTAGTTTTAACAATGGAATATCAGACTGTCTTCTAGTACTTAAATTTCAAACCACATTTACTAATTTCTTTCTTAACATCTTCATAAAGATCAATATATTCGGGCAGAGGACTTTTAGCTTTAATATCCCAACATTCCTTATATTTTTTACCCAGAGGAGCATTTATGATCTGGTCTTCATATTTAACTAGAAGTCTTTTTACTATCACATTTGCATCTTTCCTCTTTAATCCCACTACACTATGCGCTACTTCTGAGGCGAATTTGGGCTCCATAGGTGTGAAGAAATCTGCAGCAGTTGCTTTGGCTACTCCACCAAACTCAATAGAAGCACCAGAAACAACAGAGGTAGTTATGGCTGCTGCTATCTCATAGAAACACATTTTGGTCATGGGACCAGAAGCTGTATAACTTAAAATAAAAAATGGGAAATGACTGTTTCTGCTAATTGCCTGGCTACTTATGCTGACAGCCCATAAGACATCCCTGGTTGTGGTACAATTACTACTATAATGGAAAGGAAACGAAAGCTGACAGGAACCTTGCATAGTCATGATGCAGTTTAAATGATAAGCTGCATTAGTAACTGCAACACCTTCTGGTCCCCCACAGTAACCTCCCAGTATGGGTGCTGTTTCTGCTACTATATTGCCTCCCAGGCTTGAAACGTAAGCTATTTCATTTAATCTCTGAAATTCAACTTTTAATTCTGATGATGTTCCTATAAGCCATCCATCCGAAGGTCTTAATCCGAATTGGCTTCCTGCTATCTTAGCAGTATCTGTAACAGCTGTAGCAATTGAATTCATTATAGGTAAGCCTGGTCTACCTGAACTTCTTAGTGCTTCCCTTGCTAAAGCAGATGATTTTATGCAAGCCATCACTTCCAGAGGAGAGCCTGCTCTAATAAGACTACCATTAATTTCAATTATAGTTGGTGTAGTTATTGAATTTGCTAATGATAGAAAGCCTCCATAAGCTTCCATTATACTTACAAATAGTTCCATATTAGACACTGCCGCTCCGCCTGCCCCAATAAAACACCAGGGAGGTATGTCACTTTCTGGTTTGCGGGATATCAATTCTTTAGCCTCTTTTCCCTCACCAAATACTGGTCTGGAAGGAGCTAATTTTAAAGCTTGATCGATCTCCTCATCAGTAAATTTTATTATTCGCTCTGTATCTGGACAATAGGTGCCGACTTTTGAGTATAATTCTACTCCTGCCTTAAATATTCTATCAGCCAAATCATCGTCTGAAGGGATAGGATTCTCAGGATCATACTTAATGTCATATTTCTTTATTACTCTTCTTAACTCTGGTACAAATATTTTTAAATCAAAATCTTTTTCGGAGCATAAAGGACCATTAAGTGCTCTTTCAGTTATATCAAATATAGTAAACATTTTAACCTCTTTCTTTCATGTCTTTATCTATTTCAATGAAGTTTTTGAATTAAAGTAACTGCATCAGCGGCTGTTTCTGCATAACCATCTGCTCCAATCTCATCTGTCCATTCTGATGTCACTGGTCCACCGCCTACAATAACCTTATATTTACTCCTGATACCCTTTTCTCTTAAGGCATCAATTAAATCTTTTTGAGCAGGCATTGTAGAAGTCAATAGTGAAGATAAACCAATAAAATCAGCTCCAATTTTTTCAGCTTCATCTATAAAAGTTGAAGTTGAGATATTTTCACCTAAATTGTGTACTTCATAGCCACTTATCTCCAATAGCATGGCAACAATATCTTTTCCTATCTTGTGGATATCTCCCTTAACAGTACCTATGACTATATTGCCCTTTTTGGCTTGTTTTATCTTTTTTGCTTCTATTTCCGGTTTCAATATCTCCATAGCTTCATTAAAAATATCCCCTGCCATTATCAGTTCCGGTAAAAAGACTTCCAATTTTTTAAATTTCTCTCCTATAATCTTTGTTCCCACGGATAGACCTTTTTCTATAGCTTCCAGAGGATCGATGCCCAGCTCGATTACTTTTTTAACAGCATTTTTAGTTTCTTCCATATTGATATTTATTATTCCGCTTTTTAGGCTTTCAAACACAACTTTCTTATCCAAGAGTCCCCCTCGTATAATAATTTAATATTTTATATAATTATTACGAATTAAATTAATATTTTTTAAAATTAAAAATACCTCTAAAAAATAATAGTATAAACCTTATTATTATAGTGAAGTGATATACTGTTTTATTATAGTTGCATTTACTTACCATCCACAACATTTGACAGTATCTCATTAAAATATTAAAAATCATTTAAATACTTTAAAGCAGTTAATGCATATATTTTAGCAGCATCGATTATAGCTTTCGTTTCTACATATTCATCAGGACCGTGAGCTAATTTTATAAAACCCGGTCCAAAAGACGATACTGTAGGAATTCCAAGTCCATTTACATAAAAACTTGATTCTGTACCAAAGGGCACACCCACTTTTAACGGCTCATAACCCAGAACTCTTTTTGCAGAACTTATGCAACTCTCAACAATAGGGTGCCTCTCATCAATTTCTGCAGCTGGAACCCAGGAATCAATAGTCGGTTCTTTAATAACAAACTCTGCATCCAATTCCTTATCAGCTTCTTTTAATTTTTTTAAAAAATTTTCTATATCTTCTTTCAATATTTCAAATTCCATTCCAGGGATTACTCTTAAGTCTAATCCAAATCCAGCTAATCCCGGAACAATACCATAAAATACTCCGCCTTCTATGGTTACACCAGGAGTAATGGTCGGACCTAATGGATACAGTTTTTTTGATTCAAAACGTAAATGTTTCTTTAGATTATTTGCAAATTCCAATAGTACTTTGGCCATTTTCACACTCGCATTGATACATCCACTTCTATCTGAAATACTGCTGTGCATCTGCGTTCCATGTATAATTACTTTGCCAAGTAAAATCCCCCTGCTCGCTATACCAATAGTATCAAAATTTTTCTTTTCACCAGAAGGTTCCCCCAATATTATTACATCAGCATCAAATCCGATTTCAGTTAAATATTTTGCACCATACGCACATTCGCCTTCTTCATCTGCAGTAAACATCAGTGCTAATTCACCATTAAAAGGAATCTTCATTGATTTGATTGCATAAGCAGCTGCAAGCATGCCAACCAGGGCACCTTTCATATCTGTAGAGCCTCTGCCATACAATCGATTATTAACTATAGCCGGCCTTGCTGGATCAATCACCTTCCAGTTTTTTGAATCTCCTAAAGTGCATGTATCAAGATGCCCGCTAAGCACGAGTTTTTTTCCTTTGCCTTGACCTTTTAAACTGAATATAATATTTGGCCTGTTCTGTTTTTTAGCTATTACCTCGGGTTTACCTATTCCCCAGGCAATAGCTTTCTTTTTTATAAGTTCTGCAATTGCAGTTTCATCACCTGGAGGTGTTTCACTTGATTGTTTTATGCAATCCAGGGTAAAATCTATTATCTCATCTCTTATACTGTCAATAAAATTGCAAACTTTATTCGAAGTTATATTGTTACTTTTACCCATTTTTTACCTTATTATTAAGGATTTATTTTAAGTCATCGGTGGAATGGAGAGAGACTGTAATGCAGTCTTTGCCATCTCTATATGTTTTTTACCATAACCAAGTGAAAAACCATAATGGCTTGGCAAGAGACTGTCAATTTCATATTTAGATAAATTATCTATTCCAATTTTATAATCTTTAAGAGAAGAATCTGGCAGGTTAAGTATACACAGCAATCCTCTTATAAAAACTGTATCGCCGCTGAATAAAACTTTTTTAGAATGGTTTTCTAATAATATGCATATGGATCCAGCACTGTGGCCTGGAGTGTTAATGATTTTTAAATTATATCTACCAACTTTAATTATTTCATTTCCACTAAGAGCCGAATCAATTTTTACAGAGTGTAATTTAAAATTATCAGGATAAACACCATTTTTTTTAGCAATATTTAATCCAATAGAATCTTCATCGCCCTTTTCCATATACCCTGCTTCGATTCTGGATATAAATATTTCAAGGCCAAGCATTTTTTTTAGGTCACAGGCGCCGCCTGAATGGTCAAGGTGGGCATGTGTAAGAATTAATTTAGAAATTTTTTCTTTATTAATATTTATACTTGAAATATTATCTATTATTTTTTGAGTATCCTGTCCAACCCCGGAATCAATTAATACTGCGTCATCTCCACCATCTATAAGATAAACATTGCAGTCAAGACTATTAGAAATCCCTATTCCGTATTCTCCACCGCCAACTACATAAATGTCTTCAAGTATTTGCATAATCTTAAACTCCTTATATTCTTTTACAAATTCCAGGCGCACTGCGCGCCCTTGTTCACTGCATCATAAATTTTCCCTACTTTCATGCAATCACCAATTATTTTTATATCTAAATCAGGATCCTTTTTTAAAAGCTGTGTTTTAAAATTAATTGCTAATTCATTTTTTGGTTCATATCCTACAGACATAATAACATTATCAACAATAACTTTCTTGTCCTCACCAGATTTACAATTAAGGGAAACTTTGCCTTTCTCAATAGATTTCACTTGTACATCAAGTATTATTTCGACTTTTGATTTGTTTAATTTAGTTAGGAGCATATATTTATTTACTAATGCTTCATCAGATAAAATACTATCCATGTCAAGACAGTCTATTAAAAAAACTTTTTTATTATTTAAAGCAAGATATAGTGCAATTTCACAGC
>Ga0255371_10193_pt1 | contig 11744 bp, 11 predicted proteins | sample ANMaggSSYBR01I12_FD_182097 | JGI IMG/M metagenome (GOLD analysis project Ga0255371, IMG submission 182097) | Sediment cell enrichment communities from methane seep in Santa Monica Basin, California, United Staets - ANME aggregate JGI... | ecosystem: Environmental > Aquatic > Marine > Cold seeps >...
ACGTGGAGGATTGCAGAGGGTTGTTATTTTTTTTTGTGTCCCTCTGCGGTTTTCCAGATCATCCGGAAAATAATAAAAAGTCTCGTGATTTATTATGATAAAATAGGGCACGATTTCCCATTGTATTACTTCTTTGATTATATTACATGCTATTAAAAATTAGCAGATAAATGTATAAAAGGTATGATTAAATATAATGAAGTTATAAAATAGTATTACATTTTAATACTAATATAAACATTAGTATTACGAATGTTGTACAAAACTACTTGCTAACGCTTGTAAGTTTTTAAAGTACATATGAATAGGAATTATGTGAAAAAAAAATAAGAAATGATAAAGAGATGATAAATTATGGGAAATAAAATATTCATAGTATTTACTATGATCTGTGTAGTGTTAGGGACAATCGGAATGGCAAGTGCCCATCAAACCTGGATGGAGATTGATGCTATGTGCGTTGATCTTGATGCGAACGTCGAGGTTAGAATTACTGAAGGACACAACCTTGTTAGCGAAGGTATACCACCATATGATTTGTCAGCAGAACTGGTCGAACCTGATGGTTCAATAATTACTCTTGATAAAACAGCTGAAGATGAAATGTACTGGTATTCCCATTTCGAAGCAGATCAAGTCGGACTATATACCATTCTCGGGGAACATGTAGATGCATATTCTTGTAAGGTCTATACAGGCCCTGGGTCGAGAGTCAATTCCAATTCTCATTACAGCTATTTTGAAGGTGAAGTTAACTGGGATGAGATTGACAAATCAAGGTGGGCAGATGACTGGCATGTAGTGCGATACGCCAAGCCATACAAATACCTGAAAACCTTTGTAAGCACGAATTGTAACTTCTACGGAACCGACAATGCTTTTGAACAGAAATTTGAAATCATTCCCGTTGATGATGTATCAACATTAGGGACTGGTGATTTTGAATTCAAAGTGTTATTTGACGGGAGACCGCTGCCAAATGGTACCGTAAAGCTAACAGGTACAAAGGATAGGGACACTAAAGTAAGTGCAATCTGTGATGAAAATGGTAGGGCAGTACTGCCAATAAATGCTGACGGCGACTGGTTGATATCTGCCGGTGCAGCAGGTGATTACTGGGACGGAGAATATAATGGTGATTTTCCACATGGGGATAACTATACTGGTGGTGCAACAGCTTTTGTAGGAAATACTTATTCTACAGCTTTAACGTTACTGGAAATTCGTGAGAGCAATACAGCTACCATGCGTGCGAAAATAAGGCCTCAGATTCAGTTCAATATGAATCCGTCATACTTTGACTTTGGTGAACTTGACCCTGGTGATCTGAGTGATGTTGAAACTGCTGTAATCCAGAATCTGGGATCAAAAGACCTGGCGATAAGTGTGAGTGTAGAAGATATAAGTGGATTATACACAGCAGGACTTCAGATAGATGATACTTTGTGGAGCGAGTACGAAACAGAAATCCCGAAGGACAATTTCGCTTCATTGGATCTACAATTGCTTGTTCCTGGAGACTTTATCGGTTCTGGTGAAATGATGGGAACAATAATCATCTGGTCAGAAGCTATTAATTAGATTCTGACTATTTATTTTTTTTAGATGTAAAATGATTTTTTCAATAAGGCTTTTAAATAAAGCCTTTAATAATAATAATAAGAATATGAAATTTAAAATTGCTGGAATTGGAATTTTATCAATATTATGTTACATATTTATCTTTACTTTATGTGTATCTGCCATAGGTATTGGTGTAAATCCTGCAAAGCTTGAACTGGAAATTGAAAACGGTGAAAGTATTCAGAAGAACATTACCATCTCGAATCCGGATAATATCGACCTTGTATTTCACATATACACAGACGATGAATTTAATGACTGGATAACAATAGCTGATCCGGAATTCTCACTGGGACCATATCAGGAAAAGGATGTATACATCCATTTTACACCATTGACAGAAAAAGTAGGGACATTTAACACAACAATATATGCGGTTGCTCTTAATCCAAATAGTAACCTTAAACTGGGCAGCGGTGTAAAAATACCAGTGAACATAAATCTTGAAAAAGCAACAACTTCATTCTACACTAATCCTGTGATCATTGTATTAATCCTAATTGCATTAGTCCTGATTTTTCTTTCAATGCGATATCGAAGGAACTCATGATGGAAGAAAAATAGAATGGGGCCGCGAAGATTCGAACTCCGGTCACAACCCCCCAGTCTTGCGGGATGGTTCAGTGTGGCACACCCTGTCTCAAGTCTTATCAAATCCAATATAGCAGACAGCAAACACTTAATACCCATAATTAACAATGGTCTTTAGGGGAATTATTATGCAAGAGTACAAATTATTCATCAGCGGAGAGTGGACTGACTCATCAACCAGTGAAACTTTTGATGATATCAATCCTGCAACCCTTGAGAAACTGGCAATGCTGCAGGTAGCATCCAAAGACGACGTGGACCGGGCAGTGGAAGCCGCATGGAATGCTTTTGGGACATGGAGCGAGACCCCGCCGCCAGTGCGTGCACTGGTGCTGTTCAAGGCCGCACGTATGCTTGAAGAGCGCAAGGACGACCTTGCGGCTCTGATGACAAAGGAGATGGGCAAGGTTCTGGCAGAGACCCGCGGGGACGTGCAGGAAGCTATCGACATCACCCTGTACGCTGCCGGGGAAGGCCGGCGGATGTTCGGCGAGACCACCACCTCAGAGTTGAAGGACAAGTTCTGCATGACAGTGCTGCGTCCGATAGGAGTGATAGGTATGATCACTCCCTGGAACTTCCCAATGGCCATTCCTGCCTGGAAGATAATGCCTGCACTGGTGGCAGGGAACACTATTGTAATGAAACCCGCAAGCGATACACCGCTATTGACAATCAAGCTGGTTGAGATACTTATAGAAGCCGGACTGCCGCCAGGTGTGATAAACCTGGTGTTCGGGCCAGGGAGTACTGTAGGCCATGCGGTAGTCCATCATCCGGATATAAGGGCCATCTCATTCACGGGCAGCCTGGAAACAGGAAAATGGATAATGGGCGAATGTGCCAGGAACATGAAACGGGTATCACTGGAACTGGGCGGCAAGAACCCTATCATCATCATGGATGATGCAGATATCGACCTTGCCGTGGACGGTGTGGTCTGGGGTGCCTTTGGTACGACAGGACAGCGCTGCACTGCTGCCAGCAGAGTCATTGTACATGAAAATGTGAAGGACGAGTTCACACAAAAACTCCTTGCCAAGACCACATCCCTAAAACTGGGTGACGGGCTAAAACCCGATACAGATATAGGTCCGGTCATCAACCTATCCCAATTGGAAAAGATCGAGAGATATACTGTTATCGGGAAGAACGAAGGGGCAAAACTGTTAACCGGCGGCAACCTGGCAGATCCGGGACTTCCCGGACATTTCTTTGAACCCACAATATTCACGGAAGTGGACCAGGACATGCGTATAGCGCAGGAAGAGATATTCGGTCCGGTCGTAGCCTTGATACAGGTATCCGGACTTGATGAAGCCATTGAGGTAACAAATAACACCATCTACGGCCTGTCTTCATCCATATATACCAGGGATATTTCAAATGCATTCAAAGCCATCGAAAAGATCGAGGCAGGGATAACTTATATAAATTCATCAACTATCGGCGCAGAGGTACACCTGCCGTTTGGTGGAGTTAAAGGCACAGGCAACGGATTCAGGGAAGCAGGAACCGATGCTGTCAGGGAATTTACTGAAGTTAAGGCTGTGTATTTTGATTACAGCGGTAGGCTCCAGAAGGCACAGATAGAATAAGATATACAATATTATACTATACTGTATCATGAATTGTGATCGGTGTATTTACTTAAAAATACATCAAAATAAACAGCATATTCACATATTCACATATCCAGCATCTCACGCAGCTTGCTTACATCGTAGCTTGGTTCCCCTTATCTCATACTCCTTAAACTCCCACTATTTGCGGATGGACCTACATGTGCTTACCGCTATCGTCAAAACTCTTCGGGACTACACACTGAACTCTTCACACATCAAAAACATCCATGCCGGAATAAAATGAACATGTTTACCACCGATATCCTCCTGTCCCATTCTCTCTGATGTCACAAGTATCCCCATATCAGAACCCAGCTCATTCATACAGGCAAGCAGTCCCTTTACATCGCCTTTTGATACGTTCTTGCCGTACTTTACTTCGATTGGCAGCAGACCGGAAGGGATCTGCGCAAGTATATCCACTTCAAGCCGGGCTTTATTCTGCCAGTAGAACATCTCAAAACCCAGGTGTTTCAGATGATTATAGACAGCAGTCTCGATCTTCAGTCCTTCCTTTGCAGCTATCAAGGAGAAGAAGGCATTGTCACCTGCATATATCTTAGGGTTCTTCCTGAAACTCTTCAACGTGCTCTTTGAATACAGGTAACTCCTGGAAATAAAGAACGAACTGGCCAGGTATTCGATATAGGTCTTAACAGTCTCATATTTAGTATTCAGGTTGTTGGTCAGGGTATGATAGTTGATCACATTGCCCGACTCTTTCACAAAGGAATAGAAAATACCTTCCAGCACATCTGCACGTTTAACTTCAAACAGATTGATAATATCCCTGTAAAAAGTGAGGTCAAGTACGGTCTTGATATAATCCCTGATATTTTCCGGGCCGGACAGTGGATACAGTTCAGGATACCCGCCTGTGAGCATATATGTATCAAATAATAATTTGATCTTTTCTGCATCAGTCGGATAACTTAAATTAAATGCTGATAAGCCGTGAGTTTTAATACCTTCGTATTTTAAAAATTCCCTGAAAGAGAATGGAAAAACCCTGAGTATATCTATCCTGCCCACCAGGCTCTCACCCGAACCTTTCATGATATTCATGGCAGACGAACCCGATACTATGAATTTCACAGGATAACCCCTGTCATGCAAGGATTTTACCTCTTCGCCCCAGTCCCTGACCTTCTGCACCTCATCAAGGAAAATATATACATTATCACCTTCACCAGGCAATTGTTTTAAGATATTCCTGAAATACAGGTCAAAAATCCGCCTGATGATCCTGTCTTCTCTTTTTACTGCATCCATTGAAAAATACAATATTCTAACAGGTTCTACTGTATCAAGCAAGTGCCAGATTGCCTGTTTCATTGCAGTTGTCTTACCGACCCGCCTGGGACCCACCAATGCCAGGACCCTGTTATCATCCAGGGCATCCAGTAGCTTATGGAATACTTCCCTTTGAATGAGCCTTTTCTCTGGTTCTGATGAAGGCTCTGACCACCAGGGGTTGTAAAGAGCCAGATCTTTCAGGATATCCTGGTCTTCCATAGGTAGTATGTTCCAGCTACTGGAATAAAAATGTTTCTATATATTCCAGCTGTAGGAATATAAGTGCTTTAATATATTCCTACAGCTGGAATATAAAATATATCAAATATTCCAGGTGTTGGAATGAATAAGCAGTCTCAGTTACAAGGATAAAATAACTATAAACTGGTCGTTCATACAAGTATAAATTTATATAGATTTATGCATCCAAGCACGGTGTATGACAGGCAAAAGTACTATGACATAACACTCCGGGCCGCAGAGAGCCTGCTGCGACCCTTCGGATACGACTGGGAAATGCTGGACGACGTGGTGCGGGTAGTGCACAGATGAGAGTAGAGGATTTTGTTAAATAATCCTCGATTAATATCGATGATAATAACCAGTCAAACGTTGCGACGGCACACCCAACCGCAGCAGAGCTGCGGGGTATAACGAATCAGATTATCCTCTACTATAGTCGAACAATATAAATCCAGTGATTTCAACAATTCCACTAGACGCAGATTTACGCTGATTAACCGCAGATGAACGCAAATAAACGCAGATTGAAGGTTGACGTTCACTGTTTCACTGCAAAGTTCGCAAAGACATTGTATTTCATAAATTATATATTTCAACAGCCACACCATCCACCGGCAGCAACCAACAACAACCGAGGTCGCCGTCCACATATCTAGCAACCAAGCGCAGCGTCTTGAAAATAACTGGAAAATGGGACCGTGTCGTATAGAATATTTGGCTATTGACTATAATGACAGGACGTGGCACGATATGGATCTGGGCGTGCCCAAGCTCATGCGCGTAACATGGTCAGCAGCATCTTGAACCTCTGACTGGCATGCACCGCATGCGGAACATTAGCAGGCATTACCACCATCTGGCCGGAAGGTGCGTTCACTTTCTCGCCGCCGATGGTGAGTTCGGCCTTTCCGTCAAGTACCTGTACCACGGCATCAAAAGGGGCCGAATGCTCGCTAAGCCCCTGGCCCGCATCAAAGGCGAACAGGGTGATAGTGCCTGCCTTGTTCTCGATAAGGGTACGGCTTACCACTGAATCTGTAGAGTATTCTATTGAATCGGCCAGGTCGATGGGTTTTGATGCAGGTATGCTGGTTCTTGGTTCAAGATCAATGTCATTCATTGAGTTTTCACTCCTCAATAGATATTAGGGATATATTCATTTAAAGTTGCTGTTCTACTTCAGCCCGGTTCTGTTTGAACATTCGCCCGTAAAATAAGTCAAATGTCTGAGTTGTGGATATATCGTATAAATAACTCATTTTTTATACGATATGTCAGAAATTATATAAGCAATCCACGACGAATTAACACTATGGACGAACGAGAATTAATATAGATACTCAACCCATTCAACTTCTGGAGAGACAAACCTTTCACAGGTATCGTTCGTCCGGACTATTTAGACAACCTTAAAAGACTTACATCAACAGGACAGATCGTGGTTGTTACAGGTGTTCGAAGATGCGGCAAGACTACAATCCTGGTTCAATTCTTAGATCACCTCATAGAAAATGAAGCAGCAGAGCCATCGCAAATTCTGTATGTGAACTTCGAGGATCCAAGACTGCCCATACAGGACGGTTCCCGCCTTCTTGACCAGTTAATAACTGCTCACCGGGCTTTTGTAGATGCACATGGACTGCGATATCTTATCCTTGATGAAGTCCAGCGACTTCCCCAGTGGGAGCGCTGGGTCAGGATACAGCAGGATAAAAAACCCGGTATGCATATCATAGTATCAGGCTCATCAGCAGAACTTCTGTCAAGAGAACTTGCCACATTGCTGACTGGAAGGCATCTGGACCTGGAGGTCTTCCCACTTGACCTTTCCGAATATCTCCGGTTTCATGGGATCGATCCCGATGATCCACTGTCGGATGCTGAAAAGATCAAGAGCCTGGCATCAGAGTATATCTCAGTATCGACCTTCCCGGCAGTAGTGCTTACACCTGAACCTGACCTTAAAGAGAGAATGGTCTTACAAATATACCGTGATATCATCAACCATGATGTAGCCCGAAGATATGAAGTGCGGGAGATTGAGAAATTAGAAGCTGTTGCTACAACGTTTATGGCATCCGTACCTGGTCTGGTCACGTTGAACGGGACCAGACGTGCACTGGGTGGGCGTGTATCACTGGATTCTATTGAAAGGTTTTCCAGGTATCTTGAGGAACCTTACCTTCTTTTCTTTTTGAATACTCATTCATTTTCTGCAGGTAAAAGGGAGCGCAGTCCCAGGAAAGTATATGCTGTCGATAATGGTCTGCTTTTAGTGTCTTCACATCGATTCTCGTCTGACAGGGGGAAATTGCTGGAGAATGCAGTATTTCTTGACCTTAGAAGGAAAGGATGCGAGATATACCGCCTGATGGATAAAAAGGAGGTTGATTTCCTGATCTGGAATGGTACAGAGCCTGTTGATTTGATCAATGTATGCCTGGATGTTTCAGATGCTTCGACAAAGGCAAGAGAAGTAGATGGGCTGCGCCGGGCTATGGGTTATTTCGGTCTGGACAGGGGATTGGTTGTGACTTTGAATCATAGCGAGAATATGTCTGTGGATGAGGGGATGATAGAATTTTTGCCGTATAGGATATGGGCTTTGCAGAGGATGAAGGGTATGCGGATGAAAGCATCTTGGTCATCGATCAATTCATTTCGCAGTTAGAAAAGCTTGCCGAATTATTTGAACTGCAAATAGGAAAATAACTGGTGACGAGTTATCCGTTGTGTTACCGCTGTCATTTTTAAGGACACGAAGAGTTCAAATGGGTTATTTGCAGTTTTAAAAACGTTATGTGGTTTTTACCGGAGGTCCAACTAAGAATATTCTCGCGCAAGTCAAGGAATTCTGCGGCTTCATCAAACTTTCCAAAGTCTGTAGACCTTCGGCTTCGTTGATCGTTCTTATTTCAATTTCCATCAGTACTCCAGTGTATCATAGCACCCTTCATTTCGCGTTTTGACCAGAATGCCCCGTCCTCTTTAACCATATTCTCTGATAGGTGCGATCTGATCACTTCCTCTGCCTCCGGAGTCGTTGAACCAAGGTTCTCCATCCATTGCTCCACCGCTTCATCCATGCTTGCGAAACGCTCTTTGTACTCGGTATCTGAGATCTCAACATCCGCATAAATTCCCATCCCGTGGAGGATGTTGTAGATGTAGATGTAATCTGGTCCTGCTTGATATGCCTCACCATACAATCTAGGCCAGAGTTCGTTATAATCCCACATACGATCTCCTGCAAAGGTGAACAGGTAAACAGACCGTCTTGCAACACTGTTCATATTCGATAGTGCCGCTTTCATATCGAGCATCGCAAGCGAATATGATGCGATCACAACGTCATATTTATCAAGATCCACACCGGGGGTAGCATCCTCCCATGTCCTGTTTATGCAGGTTATGTTCGTAAGCCCCTCATCTGCCGCATTCGCTCTCAGACAAGCAAGCATTCCACCCGATGGCTCCACGACCGTTACATGTTTAACGATCTTTGCAAGCGGGATTGTGAGCGTACCCGGTCCTGCACCGATATCAAGCACAGTACACTCCGGATCAATATCAAATTTTGATATCATCTGCATAGAGCGATCATTGTGCTTTAGTGACTCACTATACCGCCTGGCTCTTTTGTTCCAAAATTCGGTCATATCTCCTCGTCGCTTTCTCCACGAGGCATTCTCCGTCGCCTCCATCCACATCTTGTTCCAGTCCAGATCGTCCATAATCATGATTTCACCTGCTCGCCTTTAATCCCGGGACCATTATTAACAGGAACTACCGGTATAATATGGAGATGTCTTGAAGTATTGATTATATCCACATCCATCCCATAAATCCTTCTTATATTCTCAACAGTGATAACTTCTGCAGGCGTTCCAGCTTCGTATATCTTTCCGTTCTCAAGTAAGATCAATCGATCTGAAAACTGTGCTGCCAGATTCAGATCGTGAATCGCCATCATTGCTGCCATTTTTTTCTTCTTCGCCGCCCTCGGTCTTTGCAGCTCTGATTATAGTATCAGGATGTCGATCAAAAACGTCTTCTTCGCTCACGAATGGATGCTGACCGTAAGATCCCGGAAGATGTTGTAACCACCTGCAAGTTCGACCTTCTCATGCCATCCGGAATTCCCTACTGCGGTATGATACGCCCTTATTCATTAGTGATCCCTCAACAATTTCATCAAGAGTCGCCTTCCATATGCTGATGCTCTCTCAGGTGACTTCCGACCCATTCAGGCAGGCTCGCTTTGGGGTAGCTGTCGAAATTCGGAATATAAGGTTTGATATCCAGAATAGGGGTGCCGTTCAGGGCATCCAGCCCCTTCACCGCGACTCTTCCGCTATCCGGTGAAAAATCCATGAGTTCCACAACCGATAGCCCTATTGGGTTGGGTCTCACCGGCATCCTCGTGGCGAAGACTTTCACATGCGCAGGCTTATGACTGTGATGGGGATCATGAGGGTCATGGTGGTGATTATGCTCCGGCATCTTCCACTCACTGGATTTGTGGATCCAGTAAAGGACGATTATATGAGAATACCCTTCCAGACCACTTATTTCCCCGGCATGTTCCGGACAAAGCGCTATTGTAGAGATATCCTCGTTCCAGCCCCCTTTCCCATGGGGGTGTGGCACCTCGCTGAAGCTGTGATATCCTGATTCGACATATCCGATCGGATTTAGATCAAAGCTCTCACGGTGCATCTCCGTAGTCATTTACGTCACCTCCGGACACACGAACACCCCATTTCCATCAAGATCGTAGTCCAGCCGCTGAAACCTTGTCAGGTACTCCTGATGGAATGCCTCTGGATCCAGGTCCTTGAATCGATCAGGGTAGAGCCACTTTGCCATGTAGGTGGCACCAACGAAGTTGGCTGTGCTGCCCACAAGATCCATATCGATCAGATAAAACCGGTTATCCGAAACTGCAGTCAGGCCCTCCCATCCGGCGCGGCTCATGATCCGTTCTCGCTCCTGTATCATCGCCTCGGGATCGTCTTTTCCATATCCGCAGAGGCTGGACTTGCATCGCACGGCCTTCACGATCACATCAGGGTTCTCTTCTATCAACCATTCCTGATCCACCTCAGCGATCGGTTTCTCAGAGAAACATGGGAGATCAGCAGCGATATTTGCACCACCTGCCGCCACACATATCTCATGACCCGATGAACCCGTGGCAAAAGCTATGCAATCATCGCAATACTCGATATACACCCGTTCTCTGTCGCTCTCCGGGATTTCACTCACTCGTTCACCGATCATTTCATCGATATATTCCTGATAGAAGGTACAGAACTCCCCGGCGTCCTCCGTATTACCGAGAATATATCCAAGCATCTGTATATTTTTTGTCATAACCTCCAATCGCCCCATATCCCAGCAGGTGACTGCGATTGTGTCAGGGAGTTTATTCTCAAGATTGGTTCCCATCGATTTCAATTTACCAGTGAAAATTATATCCGGATTTAACTCGATGATCCTCTCGAGATCAGGGTTGGACGTTACTCCCGTGGATGGAAGCTTGCTCAATTCTGGAAAGAACGTCTCCCTTGTCTTTATGTCCAATGAAACCCCGACCACCCTCTCTTCGGCTTTAACTATCTTTATAGCCTCAGCGTCAGGGTATGTGAGGACAACTATCCGCTCAACCGGTTTATTCACAGTAACCGTCCTATCAGCGGAGTCAATCAGCGTAAGCTCCTTCTCCCTCCCAAGTATGATCAATTCGATCTGCGTCACATCCTGCATGTTGATCCTATAATCGTACTTGGCGTCTGAGAGTGCTGTTTCGTCTCTGTACTCCAGGATGATCAGTTCGGTATACGTTACATCCTGCATGTTGATCGTATCATCTTCGTTCGCGTTGCCGTAGATGCCAAGCGTGAAGTCTGATGCTGCGGCTGGTATCGTAGCAAGCGAGAGCATCAGTAACATCGCAAGAAGCGATGTACCAATTCTTAATCTACTTCTATTGAGATCCATTCGATATACCTCCTTATCTAATTCACATTAAAGATAGAGCCGGGATTCCAGCCGGCTCGCCCTTTTAACTTCATCTCTCACATCTCTGGGTACACAAATACACCCCATTCGTCAAGATTGTACTCTATTCGCATAAACTCCGTGAGAAACTCTTCGTGAATCTCATCCGGATCGAGATCTTCGAATCGATCCGGATATAGCCATTTTGCAGTCGTTACAATCCCGATAGGTAGCTGTGCTCCGATTGAGAAGTCGCCTGAGATTATGTGAACACTATCGTTCTGAGCCGCCATGACATTTTCAAAGCCAGGCAGGTTCTTTATCTCCTCGTAATACTCTCTCATCGCTGTGTCATCATCTATC
>Ga0255371_10194_pt1 | contig 11731 bp, 12 predicted proteins | sample ANMaggSSYBR01I12_FD_182097 | JGI IMG/M metagenome (GOLD analysis project Ga0255371, IMG submission 182097) | Sediment cell enrichment communities from methane seep in Santa Monica Basin, California, United Staets - ANME aggregate JGI... | ecosystem: Environmental > Aquatic > Marine > Cold seeps >...
TATATTTTCTTTAATTTCAATGAGTTTAACGATAGAAAGACCTATTGGATTAGGCCTTTTCGGAGCCCGGGTTGAGAACAACCCTCGATATTGATTGTCTAAAAATGGAATTACCTTTAAGTTATAATCATGTGAAAGGTGAAAATGATAAATTAAATAAATATGCGAAAAGCCATTAACGTCCTGTACCCCTTCAATATATTTAGGAAGTAATTCTACTGAACCATATACACCATCAGCGGCAGCAGGCTGAATAGGCATATCTTCCGGCTTCTTAAAGGGGGAGTGTATGATACCGATTGGTTTGAAGTTAATGGTTTTCATAATTTTGGGGGCATAACTCCCGCCATCACCATCTTAGTGTATGGCTTTGTTTGCTGTTTTCTCCTTGATGATGGAGCAATTGTTGCGAAATGGGCTTGACCATTTGCCATGCTTTTGAGACATGCTCGGCCTGCCATAAATCATAGTTTTTTTGCAAGCTTAACCAAAGATCAGGCGTAGTATCAAAGGCACGCGATAATCGTAATGCCATATCCGGTGTAATAGAGCCTTTCTCATTTATGATTTTCGACAGCGTCTTTCTGGATACACCAAGGCCGGACGCCATATTTTTTATTGTAATGGATAGTGGCATTAAATAATCTTTTCTAATTATCTTTCCAGGGTGTGTTGGTTGTCTTTTCATCTTTTTCACGGCTTCACCTCTTAATGATAATCGTCGTAGTCAACGACGTAGGCCTCCCCCTCAATAAATTCAAAAAATACTCTCCAATTACCTGAGACTTTTACAGCATATCGGCCTTTTTTATCTCCACTTAATTGGTGCAAGAATGAACCTGGATAATTCATATCTTTGATGTTGCTGGCGGCATTAAGTCTGTCCAGAATTCTTTCCAACCTGTCAGCATGTTCAGGCCGTATTCCCTTTTTGCTGCCAGTATAGAAAAAGGTTTCAAGTCCTTTGTGCCTGAAAGCTTTGATCATAAATTATTGTAACCCTTTGAGTTACGCATGTCAATGGTGAGGTTTATTTTTTTAAAGCGAACGAAAAGCTTAGGGGCGCAGTACTGAGTTTTCCGCTTAGCGCAGCCTAAGATCTCTGCGTCCACTCAAGCGCCTGGTCGGGCATTTTTTCTTATTTCTTCGATTAGCAGCGTAAAAAAGAATTTTGCTTTATGCACGGCCAAATTAACAAATCCACCATGGAAAATTATTCGATTATTATTATCTATACCAAGCGTTGAAATTGGTTTACAAAAGTCCTTGATCTCTTGCAGCTGTGTTTTGCTTAGTTTACCGTTATTATGTACAATGGCATTGCGGATAGTCCAGAGATGTTGGATGAATGTCCACTCGGAGTCGTAGACCTTTGAACGTATAGTTAAATTTTTGGTTAGATATTCAAGAGCTTGGACTATTTTTCTCTTGTTGCCTTTAGGGTTAAATGGTTTCGGAAAATTGAAGGCACGTTCACACATCCTACAAGCAAGTAGTAAATTAGATTCGGTCATACACATTAAAGTCGTAAAAAGTGCCTGGCGTTGAATGTTTGGGAAAGTTTCATCAAGCCGTACAATGTCATTTGTATACCACCCCATCATAAAAAAATGGCTGGGAAGTAGTCCGGTGGTGACAATTAATTTCTTTTGTTAAATGTTCTACTTCTCTATTGAGATTATTTTCAGTAATCTCAATAAGCTCTTTAATATCAGTGAAATCCTGATTCACTCGGTTTTTCAGAATTGGAAGCCACATTTGTTGTTTCAAAGGAATCGGTGTCATATTGTTTGGTAACTTTTTAATTCCTGTTTTGTTGAAAGTCGTTATTTTTTCCCATTTTAGTCTTCTCTTTTAGCTATAATTTTTTATAATTCGTTTTTTGTCCTCGTTTGCCTTATCGCCTTTAAAATAAATCTCTATAAACTCAACAACATCTTCTTTTTCATAATATGCATATATGATTCTTATGCCACTCATTCCTCCACGCCCTTTTAGAGCTTTGCAAGCAAATTTTTTTGCTTTATATATCCTGGGAATTTTAATTCCTAACCCGGAGATATGAACAACTCCTTTATTGTCAATTCCCAGTTTATGAGTAAGTTTGAGCTGTTTATTAATAAAAGTTTCGATATCATCATCGAGAGTTTTAAATTTTTTTGCCAGCTTCTTGAAATCTTTTTTAAATTCAGCGAGTTTCCGTATTTCCTTAAAGACTTTCTTCACTATAATTCCTCACTGAATAAGGCAAAGTTCGATAAAATACTGCTTCATATTCAATAATTTCTCCATCCTCGGTAGTTTGCCAGGGAACATCGTTGTGGGAGTATTCGCTGATCTCAGAAGCATTCATATTTGACAAATTATTTAAAACATCATCAATGATTTCTTTTTCGTGTGCTTTGAATTGAGTAAGATCGGCTTTTCTTAAAGGCAAATATTTAGTCTGAGGATATTGAAAATAGTTATCCGTCACCTTTACTAATTCCTTACCCTCCATTTCCTTTACAACCTTGATGAATTCTTTAGGTGTTGGTCCATGATGGTTTTTTATATAGGTTGCTCCTATTAATTGCTCTTCATACTTCTCATAAAAATTAAAATCTATGAAATAAAGAAGTTTATACAGAACTGTTTCTCCTACATTCGGTTTAGACCCAACTTTTTCAAGAATATAAATTAATATCTCCTTGAATTTTTGCAGATTCCGTTGAGGAACACTAATTCTAATTTCCTGTTTTTTTACTGATTTCTTCATGGCTTTTTCAAATATAACCTCAATATCTTTTTTAACATCTAACAGAACATCCGTAGGAATATTAAATGTTTTAGCAAGTTTAACTATCTCTTCCGCACTAATTTTTCTATTTCCAGTTTCTATTTGTGAAATAGCGACTCTGCTTATTCCCAACTTTTTAGCCAATGCTTCTTGAGATAAGTCTATTTTTTCTCTTATCTTTTTAATCTTTACTCCTAGATTTTTATAAAACTTATCCATAATTATAACCTCCATTTTATTATGAATTTAGCACATGTTTGATTTTATGTCAAGATATTGTTTTATTATCTAACACAAATTAAAGATATATGGTTTGTAACTACTCAGGTGGATAGGCTGAAGACTGAAGACTGAAGACTGTTAGGAAAAAGCGTATTTTGAAGCCATGTTTGGTGCAAGAATCAGATGTTTCCGCTAAAAGTATGGCAATCGTGCTCTTCTGACCCCCTTCAGCCTTCAGCCTAAACAGCTTCAGCCTGACTACGTGAGTAGTCACTATGGTTTTTGTTTTAGGTCAACAGATAAAAAGAGAAGGCAATTATTATTTTTAATAATTTAATGTGGTTATGATTTATATCAGTTTATGGATTTGATATGATTTTTGGCTACCAACGTAAGGCGGGCTGTCCCGCCTTACGTTGGTAGCCTGATTTTTAAATTAATGCAAGAAGTTCCCGTGGTTTTTCAATCAGGGTTTTTGCTCCATTTTTCTGCAACTCTTCCTTTGTTCTGAAACCCCACAGCACACCAACTGGATGTATGCATGCTGCGACGGCTGTTTTCATGTCTATATCTGAATCACCAACATAAAGTATATGTGGTGGGTCGATATTTAATTGTTTTGCTATATGCAGCGCGCTTGCGGGATCGGGTTTTGGAGGAAAATCGTTTTGAAGGCCCATGACAATATTGAATTTCCAGCGGGGAAGAAGTTTATCTACGCACTGTTTTGTGAATGCATGCAGTTTATTGGACAGCACGGCAATCTTTATTTTTCTTGATACCAGTTCATCAAGCATTGCGGCAATACCCGCATAGGGCTTTGTTTTTGCATTCCAGTTGCGGGCATATTCTTCTCTGAATTCTTTGACATAATCATCAATTGTATCTGGATTTCTTTCTTCTTCAGGCAGGGCTCGGGTCATTAACTCGCTTATGCCTGACCCGACAAACATTTTGTAATCATCAGGTTTATGGGTAGTAAAGCAATGGGTTGCAAGGATTTTGTTTGTTGAGCCGGCAATATCCTCAAGTGAGTTAAGAAGTGTGCCGTCAAGATCAAAAATTACAGCTTTATAATTCATTTTAGTCCTTTGAAAAAAATCTGACAGGATAACAGGATAGACAAGATTCTATTGTAAGCGTTCACGGAACATTGAAATTGGAGATTGAAAATTTGGCCTTCATGCTTTTGTGCCGTTCTTCCCAATTTCCAATTTCAAGTTTCAAGCCGTGAACGGCTACAATAATTTAGATCCTGAATATCCTGTAAATCCTGGTTTGTCAAAAAATAGTATTACATTATTAGAGGCCTTTGAAAAATGTTCAATTTTGTTCAAGTTCAAGGAAGGCGAAAATTTTAAATGCAGGAATACATTGAGTATTTCGAGGCTTAAAATTTGAGTCTGACGCCGAAATTGGGCAAAAGGGGACGTTTTGCAAAGGTCTCTATTACTGAATAGCTACCTTTAGTAAAAGGTCACCTCGCTGTCCGCGGGACGCATCTTTTCCCAGCCCTCTAAGCTTCAGCAGACTTCCTTCTTTCATGCCGGGAGGAACGATTACTTTAAAAAGCCTTTTCTGAAAACCCCAGGGAATATTTACCAGCTTCCGGGTTCCTGTAATGGCTTCAAGGTGTGTGATAGTAATTGTGCCGTAAAGGTTTGGATCATTTGCCATCCCGACAGGCCGGATAACCTGCAGACGGTAGGATTTCTTTTTTTCGGTTATCTTCCGCAGCCTGTCGCTGACACCGCCTCCGGGCAGGGCAAGGAACAGTTTTAAAAAGATTATGCCGAAGATAAATCCGCCTATGTGAGCCCACCATGCAATGCCTGTCATTTGGCCGTGGCTTCCCGCGGCGCTGAGAAACTGAAAGACAAACCAGATGCCTAAAAAGAAAAATGCGGGTATCTCTATAAAATAGGGTATAAAAAATATCGGTATAAGGGTCAATATTTTTGCTTTTGGAAAGAGAATAAAGTAGGCTCCCATTACTCCTGCAATGGCACCGCTTGCCCCAATTGTCGGCATTGTTGAATTATAGTTAAAAACAAGGTGGGAAAGGCCTGACGCAAGACCGCATATCATATAAAAAGCCAGATAGCGCAGGGGGCCCAGGCGCTCTTCAATATTGTCGCCGAAAATGTAAAGAGACCACATGTTGCCAAGAAGGTGCCAGAATCCACCGTGAAGAAACATGAAGGTAATGAGTGAGACAAGCTGCTGACCTGTCGTAAAATAAGATGTAATTTGGGGAATGGTGTAACGGGCAGGCACAAGTCCGTACATGTATATAAAGCGTTCCAGCCCAGGTCCCTGAGACAGCTCTACCAGGAAGAATACCACGTTGATGGCGATGAGGGCATTGTTGATTAGGGGATAGGTTTTGGTGGGGATTGTGTCGCGGATGGGTATCATTTGTTGTAACAGTTCACGGTTAACAGTTTACAGTTCACGGTTAAAATGCTTCAGTCGTTGCATAGTTCATTGAAAAAACTGTGAACCGTGAACCGTGAACCGTTAACATTTGTTATACTTTTTAAAAAGATAAATGGATAATTCAACACACGCATATGAGATGTCAGATTGATTTGATTCGCATGCTGATATCAACGCTTCTTGCAGAGTGGGTGAGGGCGCCCGCTGAAATGATGTCCACCCCTGTATCGGCAAGCTGATTCAGGCTGTCTATTGTTACGCCACCTGAGATTTCAACCACAGATTTTCCATTGATAAATTCAATTGCTTCTTTTATCTGGTCTATGTCCATATTGTCCAGCATGATAACGTCGGCACCGGCTTCTAATGCTTGCTTTATGCCGTCCAGATCGGAAACTTCCACCTCTATTTTTACAAGATGGGATAATTTATCCTTGATGCTTTCTATGGCTTTTTTTATGCCGCCGCAAACAGCAATGTGATTGTCTTTGATAAGGACACCGTCATACAGACCCATGCGGTGATTATGGGCTCCGCCGACTCGGACTGCATATTTTTCCAAAACCCTCAAGCCCGGAGTTGTTTTTCTTGTGTCAACGAGGCGGACATTTTTGTTTGCAATACTGTCCATATATGAGCGAACGTGAGTTGCAATGCCTGAAAGGTGTTGCAGGAAATTCAGGGCGGTACGTTCACCCATCAGCAAGACACGAAGCTTGCCTTCAACTTCCAGCACGATTTTGCCTTTTTCGATAAAATCGCCATCCTTGAAATTCGGCCTGAAAGAAATATCAGCGTCAAGTTGTTCAAAAACCTGGCGGGCAACATCAAGGCCTGCGATTACAAGGGGTTCCTTTGCAACAACTTCGCCGATTCCTTTAAGATTTTTATCAATAAGGTTTTCGGTCGTGATATCTCCGGGGCCGATATCTTCTTCAAGGGCGATTTCTATTAAATGTTGTATTGAATGCATTTTCGTAAACCGATTCCAAGGTTACAATTTTCAGTGAAACTCCGTGTCGTTCCGTGGTGAACTTTTACAATCAGGCTTCTTACTTCCTATTTTGATTCAAATTCTTTTATTTTTTCAAGGTTTGCCTGAAGTTTCTGCTGCTTTTCCAGAAAAGCCGCGTTCTTTTCTTTAACCTTCTTTACCACATCCGCAGGCGCCTTGTTAAGAAAGTTTTCATTGCTCAGTTTATTTGAAACAGCAGAAAGTTCTTTTGTTAGTTTGTTTATTTCCTTTTCAAGGCGGCCGGCCTCTTTTGCAAAGTCAATTATGCCTTCAAGTGATACAAAAATCGAAGCTCCATTTACAATAGCGGTTGCAGATGATTTTGGCTTTATCGCGGATTCACTTGCTGAAAATGATTTAAGCCTTGCAAGGTTAATTATGATGTCCTGATATTGCTTTATGGTTTCAATTTTTGATTCATCCTGGGACTGAACCGAGGCTTCAAGGGTTAAAGAGGGCGCTATGTTCATTTCTCCCCTTATATTTCTTATGCCGGATATAATTTCTGTGATAACTTCCATTTTTGATTCAGCTTCAGGGTCTTTTTCGGTAATCAGATAATCGGAAGAAGTTGCAGGAAATGCCGCCTTCATTATGGAGCCTTCTGTTCCCGGCAACTTGTGCCAGATTTCTTCTGTAACAAAGGGCATAAAAGGATGAAGAAGAAGAAGTATGTCATGCAGAAGTCGCCGGAGAACGCTCAGAGTTGACTGACGCTCGTTTTGCTTTTCTTTTGCGTACAAGGTGGGCTTGATTATTTCCAGATACCAGTCGCAGAACTCGTGCCATACGAATTTGTAAATTGTCCCGGCAGCTTCATTAAACCTGTAATTATCCAGCGCGTCATTAACGTTTTCCGTAACGGTGTTCAGCCTGGATAAAATCCACCTGTCGGGAAGCGAAAGTTGATTGTAATCAATGTCGTCATAGTCTTTATCCAGATGCATAAGGGAAAAACGGGAGGCGTTCCAGAGCTTGTTTACAAAATTGCGGTATCCTTCGACCCTTTTTTCAGACATCTTTATGTCGCGTCCCTGAGCCGCAAAGGCGGCCAGAGTAAAACGGAATGCATCAGTTCCATAATGATCTATAACAGTAAGCGGATCGATTACATTTCCTTTTGACTTGCTCATTTTACTGCCTTCTTCGTCGCGTACCAGTGCATGTATATAAACGTCTTTAAAAGGTACCTCTCCCATGAAATGGATGCCCATCATCATCATGCGCGCAATCCAGAAAAACAGTATATCAAACCCGGTTATAAGAACCGATGTGGGATAAAAGGTTTTTAAAAGAGGTGTTTCTTCAGGCCAGCCCATTGTGGAAAAGGGCCAGAGGGCTGAGCTGAACCATGTGTCAAGGACATCGGATTCCTGAACAAGGTTTTTGCCGCTGCATTTCGGGCAGGTTTCCGGTGTATCAACGGCAACGATCACTTCATTGCAGTTTTCGCAGGTCCATACCGGTATCTGGTGTCCCCACCAGATCTGTCTTGAAATACACCAGGGCCTGATCTCGTTCATCCAGTTATAATAATTCTTGGTCCATGATTCCGGAATTATTCTTGTTTCACCATCCTCAACTGCTTTAACAGCTTTTTTTGCAAGAGGTTTAACATTAACAAACCATTGTTTGGATAAATTTGGCTCAACTACTGTTTTGCAGCGGTAACAGTGACCCACCTTATGTTTATGAGGCTCGATTTTTTCGAGAAGGCCCTCTTTTTTAAGGGCTTTGAGAACAGCCTCCCTGCATTCGAAACGGTCAAGGCCTTTAAATTGCCCCGCCTCGGATGTCATTAACCCGTCATCGCCTATGATTTTTATGCTTGGAAGATTATGACGTCTTCCTATCTCAAAGTCGTTTGGATCATGGGCGGGAGTAATTTTCAATGCACCGGTACCAAAAGACGTATCAACATATTTTTCCCTGATTATGGGAATAGTCCTGTTCATAAGCGGAAGTATGACCTCGTTATATCCGATATTCCGGTAGCGCTCATCTTCAGGATTGACAGCAACCGCTGTATCTCCAAGCATCGTTTCAGGCCTTGTGGTTGCAACAATAATTACGCCGGAACCATCGGTTGAGGGATATTTTATGTGATAAAGATGGCCGTCATGCTCTTCATGTTCTACTTCAAGATCTGCAAGGGCTGTATGGCAACGCTGACACCAGTTAATAATATAATTGTCGCGGTAGATAAGCCCTTCATTATAAAGCTGAACAAAAACCTTTCGAACGGCGAGTGACAGTCCTTCATCCATGGTAAAGCGTTCGCGGTTCCAGTCGCATGATGCTCCAAGACGTTTAAGCTGCTTTATGATTGCGCTGCCGTATTCCTTGCGCCATTTCCACACAGCCTCAATAAAGTTTTCTCTGCCTAACTGATGACGGTCACGCCCATCGCCGGCAAGCTTTTTTTCCACAACGTTCTGAGTTGCGATACCTGCGTGGTCGGTGCCCGGCATCCATAATACATTGTCGCCGTGCATTCTCCTGTACCGGCAGAGAATATCCTGCATTGTAATATTGAGGGCATGGCCCATATGGAGAACGCCTGTTACGTTCGGCGGGGGTATTACTATTGAGTATGGTTTTTGAGAGCTTTCATCTTTGGCTGCAAAAAGCTGTTCTTTTTCCCAGAAATCATACCAGCGTTTTTCTACTTCATGTGGTTCATAACCCTTATCAAGAATATTTGAAGTCATGTGTTAATCTTTCTCAAATCAAAAATTTCTAATATATCATTAATTAGTTTGGCTCGCTGATCCCTAAAATTTGAAAAGGGGATTATTAAATAATCCCCGATTTTTTTTCGTTCACATTTTCCAAGTCCCTAAAGGTCTCATTCGAGCAGAAGAGTCTTTAGCCTTTCTATTTCTTTTGTGACTGTTTTTTCGATTACTTCAGTAAGCATACTGTCGATTTTGTCGGCATACATCTTCTTTATAACTCTTTCTAAAGCTTCGTCAACCTGCTCGGGAGATAAGGGAATATCATGGATGTCAGAAGCAGTCTCCTTTTCATAGACGGCCTTCTCCTGCGTGTCTTCTACAACATCTGCAATTAGCTGTCCAAGCTCATCCGATTCTTCCTCAGGTTCAAGGGATATATCCTGTTTTTTATCCTCTGGGGCATCTAATTCTAAACCTAAATCGGTAGAATCGACAAATTCATCATCTAAATAATTATCTAATTCTATATCTTTATTAAGGTCGTCTTCTAATTCTATGTCTTTATTTTCTATGTCTTTAAGATCGTCTTCTAATATAACTACATTATCTAAAATATCATCATCAAGCTCAGGGACAGGGACTTTTTTTTCTTCTGAAACACTGATTGCTTCATCTGTATAATCAGGGAATTCAATATCATCAATGTCTTCTGTGTCTGAGACAACATCTGTAAGAGTTATAATATCTTCATCATCCTCCGGGCTTGCTTCATCATTGAGTTGATTTGTATCTTTGTTGTCTGTCATATCAACCTCCATGTTAAGACCTTTTAAAAACATTCTCTTTTGTCCGATTAGCGCTAAAGCTTCACTAAAGTGCCTACGTCTGACTCAAATTTTGGCACGCAGTGAAGCTTTAGCGCTATCCTCAAAATACTCAATGTATTCCTCCGGTTAAAATCTTCGCTATCCTTGAACTCGAACAAAACTGAACATTTTTCAAAGGTCTCATATTTATAAAGTGTCAAAATTTTACTGAAAAATCAAGCAAACCCCTTATAATTTTAGGGAATTAGCATATGGTATATGGTGTGTCAAGGTATTTGTCTTTTTATATCTGAGACAAAAAAGATTTGCAGAAGGATATTTTAATTTAATAGTATAGGAAGTTCCATTTTTTGGTTAATCAATTCGGCATGATAAGATAGACGAGTAAAAAGTGCCTAAAGTATGTTAAAGTGCCTAAAATGCCTAAAGTTGTGTGGTACGCCTTCGGCGAGCTATATATCTTCAGTGCTTGATTATAACTTCAGCCGTAAACAAAGCGAGCAAAGTTGTAAGGAAAAAAATTAAAATTGGCATCGCCGAAGGCGCATTCGTCAACTTTAGGCACTTTAATATACTTTAGCTCACTTTAGGCACTTATGTTCGCACAGAAGGTGCGCTAACTGGTAAAAAGCAATTATGCGTCGATTTTTTATTGAAGAATCAAAGATTACCGGCCCAATAATATCTATAACTGGTTCAGATGCAGCACATATTAAAAAGGTTTTGCGTATGAAATCAGGAGACAGGATAGGGCTTTTTGACGGCAGGGGCTTTGAGTATGAGGCAAGGATAAAAAATTTATTAGCGGGAAGTGTCGAAGTGTCAATAACAAAACGCTTTTTGTCGGCTTCAGAATCTCCGGTTCAGATAATAGTGGCTCAGGCCTTATTAAAAGACAAAAAAATTGATATCCTTGCAAGACAGCTTACTGAAATCGGAATAACAAAGTTAATTCCTTTTACATCTGTTCGATCGGTTCCAAGACCGGACAAAAAAAGGCTTTCAGCGCGCAGAGAACGATGGGAAAAAATTGCAATAGAGGCTCTCAAACAGTGCAGGCGCGGCCATGTTACAGAAATAGGTGAAACAATAACTTTTAACGATATAATAAAGATAGATGATGAGTGTGATCTAAAGATTGTTTTCTGGGAAAATGAATCAAAGCCCATAAGCGATGCAGTTCAACAGGTGCATGACAGGCATTATAGAAAAATTTTGGCTGTCCTTGGTCCTGAGGGAGGTTTTTCGGAAAAAGAGATAGAAGATGCAAGAGCCTGCGGATTTGCTACAGCCTCACTCGGTCCACGAATATTAAAAGCTGAGACAGCAGCAGTTGCTGCATGCACAATACTTCAGTACATTTTTGGCGATATGGGTTTAAAAAAATCTTGACAAAAATCAGGGCTTCTAATAGGACAAGTCCTTAATCAGGCCGAGGTAGCTCAGTCGGTAGAGCAGTGGACTGAAAATCCGCGTGTCGGCAGTTCGATTCTGTCCCTCGGCACTCCTTTAGCTAATTTCCTTGGTATAGGGTTAGTCGCAGTTCGGCTAACCCTTTTTTAGTTTAGCCGCATATAAGGTTCAAGCCTTCATCTTAATACACTAATCAAGACGCGGCCCCAATCATCTTTGTGAATGATTTCGATCTGATCCTGGCTGAATCTGCGGTACGCCCTTTCACCTGATACAACACGGGTTGCTTCAGGAATGTATCCCTTGGCCTCCCAGTTGCGGATTTGTTTTTGGCTAACGCCAGTCATTTTGGCTGTGT
>Ga0255371_10191_pt1 | contig 11601 bp, 13 predicted proteins | sample ANMaggSSYBR01I12_FD_182097 | JGI IMG/M metagenome (GOLD analysis project Ga0255371, IMG submission 182097) | Sediment cell enrichment communities from methane seep in Santa Monica Basin, California, United Staets - ANME aggregate JGI... | ecosystem: Environmental > Aquatic > Marine > Cold seeps >...
ATTATCATTATGGGAGTAAAAACCCACAATGATGTATGTGAAGTTGCAAAGCAGGAATTCAGTAAACAACAATTGCTCCTTGCCAAGCAGTTTTCAACTGGTGTAGAGGAATTCCTGAATGAAAAAGTTGAATTGACAGAATCAATAGCCAGAAACCATGCAAATGATTCTCCGGAGGAATTCCAGGCATTATTTATAGATATCTACGAAGGTAGCACAGGTTATTATGCCCTGGAGTACATCAATGCAAGTGGTGTGGTTGTTGCAGGTTATCCAGAAGAGAATGTTCCTATTGGATATAACCTGTATGAAAATAACAGGGAATATCCAATTGAACATGCCAGGGACACCAGGGATACATATTGTACGAATCCGGTTGGTCTTTTTGAAGGGGGTCTTGGTTCGTTTATCTGGGTCCCGATCTTTGATGGAGAGGAGCATAAAGGAACCATACTTGGGATAATACGAATCTCAACCCTGATAGAAAAATATCTCGAACCTTACGATTCTTCCGGTTATGTATATCTTGTTGACAGGAACACACAGGTATTGTATGACGGGTCCGGGCAATATAATGCAGGAGATTATTATTTTGATATACTTAATGAATCAAATCCGGAATGGATGCACATCATGAAAGAACAGTTGAACGGCTCAAAAGGAACTGCAGAATTTACTCAAAATGGAAAAAACAATACATCAGAAAACAAGATGGTAGCATTCTCACCCATAGAGTGGCGGCGGCGGTTATGGTCAGTGGCTGTCGTTAGCCCTGTAACTGAAGTTGAAGAAATTACACATCCGGCATTATTGAAGAATACAGTCCTTGTATTATTCTCTGCCAGCATCACCTTGCTGGGTGGATTCTCCCTTATCCTGCTGCTTACAAGCTGGAACAGATCCCTGAAAATTGAAGTTCACAATAAAACCTATGAACTCAAGCAGTCCAATGAATTTCTGGAAAAGGCAAACCAGAAGCTAGAGGAACTGGATGGACTGAAATCAGATTTTGTTTCCATGGTTTCGCATGAACTCAAAATGCCCCTTGCTGTTATAAAGACTTCAACCGAACTGTTGAAAGATGCTGACGGGAGCGAATTGATCGATAAAGATGAATTGATCGAAAGGATAATGCGAAATGTTGACCGCCAGACACGTATGGTCAATGACCTGCTGGATCTTTCCCAGATCGAATCAGGTATGATGAACTTCAAGAAAGAAGAGGTAGATCTACACGAAGTTATCAGTACATCTATCGAGACTGTTGAGAAAACCGCCTATGACCTGGGAATAGGTATTTACACATCCGTTCCCGAACACCTGCCCGGCATTACTGGGAATAAGGATGCCCTTGTATCCGTATTTGTAAACCTGTTGAATAATTCCCTTAAATTCACTCCTTGGGGGGGCAGGATCGATATTGACATCGTGGAACTTGACCAGTATATACAGGCCACTGTAAAAGATAATGGAATTGGACTGGGAACTGATGATATTGAAAACATATTTGAAAAATTCTATCGAGTGGGTAATGATATATACAATGATACCAATGGGACACTGGGTATTGCAATCACAAAAGGGATTGTTGAAGGGCATGGAGGTTCGATTGAGGTGGAAAGCAAGGAAGGCAAAGGTATAACATTTACCTTCACAGTAAAAAAGTAGCAATATGATCGTACAGGAAGATGCTGAGGATTTCAATGAACTTGACAGGATAATCGAGGAAGAAGCCGGGAAGAGGACTGATTCTGTCCTTGTCTGCCCCCAGTGCAATTCGACCAACGTCACGTATTACATGGGTCTAAAGACCGGTGTCCAGTACCAGTGTAAGGAATGCGACTACGTGGGTGCATTTATTATTGAAAGGGACAAAGAATAGAACCTACAAGAAAATCCTCAATTCGGTCTGATTAACTTGACTTGATAATCTTATAGATCATATACTACGAGAAAGGTATAACAAGTCATAAAAAATAAATACAAAAGTTTTTTTACATAAAAGCCTTCAATTAAAGGATGAGGAGATAAAACAAAATGAATGCAGAAATCGAAAAATGGGCTTCACAACAGGACTTACTTGCACTGCTATACTCACTGATCCTGGCAATAATATCCACTGCTGTTATCTGGATACTTGATAAGTTCATGTTCAAGCACACGGATTTCAGTCCGCTGACCGAGTTCCAGTTCTATGGTGTTCTTTTTATCGTGGTTTTTGGCTTAATTGCGGGTCTTATGTTTTATAGGGAAAAGAAAGAGACTACAGAAGAAGTAAGTGAGTTCAGGACCAAGATGGACAAGAAAAAGCTGAAAAAAGCCAAAAGGGCAAAGGTCCGGTCCAGATAAATCTTTTATTTTTCAAGTATTGTAATTGTACTTCTCTCACCCACACTCAATTCCACTTCGTCGTTCCATCCTGACTTAGCATAGCAGTCGGTCACCTGCAGTTTAGTCCCAATGTCTATCTCATGTATGATCCCGGTCTGCTTATCCCAGAGTGCAGTCTTTATCCTGCCGGAGTCATCTGATAAGTGGATGTTCACTACCCTGCCACTTGAGCCGTCCTTGCGCTGGAATTCCCTCAGTTCATCAAGCCCTGTAACATATCCTATAATGCTGTATGACTCGTTGATCTCGATATCACCAATGAGAGTGATCTTCTCACTGAACTCCACCTGCTTACTGGTCTTTTTTATTGAGCTGTTATTTCCCAGGTTGATCTCCACCTGGTTGTTGAAGGAATTCTCTTTTGAATAGCCCCCGGTTATTTCTATGGTGTCACCCAGGTTCAACTGATCGACGTGTTCCACATTTTCATCCCATAACGTGAGCCTGATCTTACCTGTGGGGTCGCCCAGTGTCAGGTTCCTGACCTTGCCAGTAGAATTATCCTTTCGCTGGAATGTCCTGGTATCTGCCATGTCCAGTATCTTTCCTACCAGGTGTATATCGCTCATACCCGCTTTTATCTCCTCGATACGGTAGGGTTCTGTCCTTACCCTGATCTCTTCACTCATGGCCACTTTATCCACACTGCCGCCCCTGCCAACACTGACCTCAAGACCATTACGCCCCTCCTTGACAAAACCGGATACCTGGACTGCATCCCCAAACACGATCTCTCCTACCTGTACCAGGTCTGCAGCACTTTCCCATAGCACGACCCTGATAGAACCAGTTTCATCCGCAACTGTCAGGTTGGCAACACTGCCTGTGGAACCGTCCTCACGATTGAATTCCCTGGCATCTGAACATACCGTGATCTTGCCCACTATCGTAACATTAGAATTATCAAGTGTTACCTGTCCTATCTTTATCTTATCATCGTACTCGCCCATATCATAGATCACAAGTGTTGCAAGAGTTTTATCATCCGGAAGTCCGCCAAGGAGTTCTTTCTTTTCTTCCATCCGGGCAAGGAAATCTTCCATGCTCATGCGGTCTTTTACTTTCTCATATATTTCTGTTATTTCATCCATAGCTATCCCCGTTGAAAGATTGATTGGAATGAATTGATTTAAGACTTTTCTATCGGTCATGCATGTCATCAATTGTTGTAAACTTTTATGATACGGCATGGAAATGTTTTTTACCAATCCCGTTATCTTAGACCCCGGTGTAATTATCATGACGATCAATGAAGGAGATTTTATTAAAATTTCATACACAGGTAAACTTGAGGACGGTACTATCTTCGATACTACAAATGAAGAGGTGGCAAAGGTCCATAATGTATATAATTCCAATGGCAGGTATGGTGGCGATGTGATCATTATTGGTGTGAACCAGATGATCACCGGTCTTGAGGAAGACATAAAAGAGCATGAAGTAGGCTATAAAGGGACTGTCACAATTCCACCTGAAAAAGCTTTTGGTGACCGTGATCCAAAATTGCTGAGGGATCTTCCTCTCAGACGTCTTGAACAGAAACCACAGGTAGGGATGATGGTTCAATTCGAAGGTAAACAGGCTAAAGTACTCAAGGTCATGGGACGCCATGCCAGGTTGGATTTCAACAGCCCTATGGCAGGCCAGATGATAACATATGATTATAAGATCGAAGCCATGCTTGAGGAACTGAAGGAAAAAGCAGTTGGTCTTAGTGCACTTTATATGGCCCAGGAAATGGACATCGAGATCGATGGTACTGTAGCTAAGGTCAGCGTGCCCCTGGAATTTAATTATTCACAGCATTGGTTGAATACTAAAGCACAACTGGCACTGGACATGTTGAAATATACTGAACTAACAGAAGTGTTATATGTTGAAACTTATACAGAAGAACTGATAAAGCCTGATTCTGAAGAACAGGAGCAATCAGAAGCTGAAGAGTCTGATGAATCCGAATCAGATGAACCGGAAGACTCAGAAGAATTAGAAGAACCTGGAGAGGAGTAATACCTCTCCTACAATTATATTTGATCCAACCTGAAACCACGTTGCTGAGGTAGCCAAGCGGACCACGGCGCCGGTCTTGAAAACCGGTGGTGCACTGCGCCACGGGAGTTCGAATCTCTCCCTCAGCGTCTTTCTTTTTCAGGAGTATTGTTCTGGTTGTTTGTCTTATTCTATTATGCTTCAAGGCACGTTTGTCACGAACCCCTAACACCGCTATTATGGTTTGTGCAAGAACAAAACACTAATCAAGAAGCCACTTACACAGAGAAACATATCTGACGTTCTTCCCGGAAACAATTTCAACCGCCTCATAATCCCATGTAATGATCAGCAGATTATCGCATCGAAGTTCCTCTGAACCTTGCAGGAGAGCTTTTACTTCACGCTCTTTTGTCACAAAATCATCAAGCATGTAACATACCTGTATAAGTTCAGAGACCTTTTTCCCCTCCTTAATGATAAAATCAATTTCCCTGCCAGATGTGGACTTATAGTAAAACAGATCTCCTTTGCTTCTTCTTTTCAGTTCAATAAAAACAATGTTTTCAATAAGCCTCCCATAGTCCTGTATACCTTGCAGGGACAGTAATCCATTATCGACAAGATACATCTTTGATATACTTGATTCTATATTTTTGTAAGAATAAGAGAACCTCTTGAGTGGAAAAACAATAAATGAATCTTCAAAATAACCGAAATAAGTATACAGCGTATTCTTGCTTACCTTATAGCCTTGCGACTTAAGAAAATTATAAAACTTATGAATTGAAAATTCCTTTGAATTGAATATAGCATTAAGGAAGAGTTTCAGCATCTTTATGTTTTTCACATCATACCTTTCCACAATGTCCCTGAATATTGTCACATCTACTATCTCACTCAATATCCGGTCCCACTCTTCCCTGTAACGCACTGTTTCAGGAAATCCGCCGTACTTGACATAATCTTCCAGTTTTTGGATTATTTCCCCCATTTGCGCTGATGAAAGATATTCTTCATACTCGAGTTTGCCTGCTTTTAAGACTTCGGCAAAAGAGAAGGGATATACATTGTATGTCAGGCTTCTTCCCCTCATGCTTGTGGCGATCTCTTTACTCATGAGCCTGGATGATGAACCAGTGACAAACACATTGACATTTTCCATATCAACAAGTGTCCTTACAAATCGTTCCCAATCAGGGATCACTAGTATCTCATCAAGGAATACCCAGGTTTTTTCATTCCTGTCAGGATAAATTTCAAAAAATACTTCAAGAAGTGTGTTCAGGTCTTGTGACACTGCACCCACTAGTCTTGAATCTTCAAAGTTCACATACAATATACTGTTTTTATCCTCTTTGCGCGCTAAAAGCTCTTTGATTCCCAGATACATGAGATATGTCTTACCTGACCTTCTGGGACCTGAAAGAACAACAGCTCTGTCCAATGGGATGTCAAGAGGATAGTGTATATCCCTCTGTACAATGTCGGGATATCGCCTTTTCTGGAAATCTTTAATTATGTTTCCCCAGAGTGTCTTTGAGATCATAGTATTATATAAGGGGAAATAATTAATAAAAGTTTCCCTTTATAAAATACTATTGTACCTGGCCACCAGCATATTATATCAATATCTGCACTGAACTGCCTCCGCTATCGGCGCAGCCTACTCCCAGTAGTGCCAAAATGAGGATTTCTGTAGTTTCAGCCAGCAATTCTTCCCCATATCCCCTGTGCTGCCATTCCCTTGCCTGCAGTTTTAGCCCCACACCCACCAGCGGCCCGTAGACATGGAGTTCGCGCACCAGGGCCGCACCCTCAAGCTCAGACCTGTGCGGGGCACTTGGATACCTTAACCCGGAACCACCTTGCTGAGGTAGCCAGGCGGACCACGGCGCCGGTCTTGAAAACCGGTGGTGCACTGCGCCACAGGAGTTCGAATATCTCACTCAGCGTCTTTCTTTTTTTTATGACTATTGTTCTGGTTATTTGTCTTTTTCTATTATGCTTTAAGGCACGTTTGTCACGACCCCGGATTTTGCAACACTCAAATTCGAGGTGTCATGTTTGTGCATTGATTGCTATTGTCAAAATCATATATTGATTATTTCGTCAAAAAAAGGGCATGTGACATTTGGTTTGTAAACAATAAAGAAGGGTTTAGTAAAATTAGGGGCTAAGATTATGAGTATTAACCTCTTCTGAGGATTCTAAAATCATATACTTTCTCTTTTCTTTTTTCCCACAATGCATGAGCAATTCTAAATCCTTCATCTGTGAGGCTATAATTATTAACACGATATGGCCTTATTAAGCCCTTAGCGATTAAATTGTCGATGTTTTTTTTCAAATTATCATGATACTTGGGCTTTAGTTTCTTTTGTATTGTTTCAAATTTCACGTTCTTATTTTGTGAAATTTCTAATTTGCCAAGCATTTCCATAATCATTGTTTCTTCATCGTTTAAACCAAACATTAAATTCAGCAACATGTTAATTCTTAAACTAAATAAATATATATTAAATAATTACCTGAAAGTATTCAAATCCATAAAACAAACTTTAAGTACAAAAAAAGTAATAAAAGCAAATAAGATTAATAATAGTATTATTATTAGAGATTGGTTGAAAATGTTTGTACTATCTAAAATATTTGGGGAATGCCCACAGGTAAAACTATTGGAGGTTTTGGCAGAAAATTTCGATGACGAATTATCAATTCCAGATATCTTATGGTTAACAGATATCCCGAAAACAACAATATACAATTATGTCAACAGATTATTAGATGAAAAAATCCTCTTAAAAGGATCTAAGGTAGGAAAAACACAATTTTATCATCTTAATAATGAGAAAGAAGAAGTAAAAATTGTACTATCGCTAGTTAATCATATAGTCTCAGAAAAGTTAGCTGAAAAACTAGAAGAAAAAGGACTTAAAAAATTTGAAGAATATGAAATTGAATCAATATATTTGAGTAAAAAGGTTTCATCTGGAAATTTGTTCATGGAAAGTAAGAGCTATTCGCAAGAAATGCTAGATTCGATTAGAGGTATTTATAGGGGAACTATTAAAATGACAAAGCCAAAATATGAGAGAGGCGTTTATTGATGAAAAAAGAAAAAAAAGATATAACACAAGATGAAATTAAAATAAATTTAATCAATACTTTTTATTCAAATGGAATTGGAGCTGGATATAGTTTTGATGATTTTTTTATAACTTTTATGCAATTTCCAGAAGAAGGGGAAAATGGGGTTAATTCTACAAGGATATTCTTAACGCCCACAAATTTTAAAGAAACAATTACCTTCTTAAAAGAAAGGCTTGATGAATATGAAAAAGACTTTGGTGAAATTGAACTAAATGATGAAAAAAGTTGATTATTATATTGCCTATGTCATTCAAAGAAACTGTAGATTGTTATAATATTTTTAAGTGAGTATATATTCGAAAGGTTCATACCATTTTTTTTTATTGCTAATGATATTTTGATTCAATATAACCTTAGGATTCACGAGATTTGATATTCTGCAGTTACTATACCCCAGATTTAAGTACCACAGGCCTGTAATAAACCTATTCCTCCCGGTTTTTCATCTTGTCCGGCTATTTTTTGTCTGAAAATATTCACATACATACCCAAGTAACTCCAATCGCTATCCAGCAATTCCCCTATATGAATCTGGACATATAGGGTCCGTCCCGTTCAAAACCCAGTTTCCGGTAATACGGCCTTACACCTATCCCGCTAATAACGGCAAGCTTACTAAAACCTGCCTGTACGGCCCTTTCAGTAGCTTCAGCCAGCAGTTCTTCCCCGTATCCCCTGTGCTGAAATTCCCTTGCCTGCGGTTTTAGCCCCACACCCACCAGCGGCCCGTAAACATGGAGTTCCCGCACCAGGGCCGCACCCTCAAGCTCGGGCCTGTGCGGGGCACCGGGATACCTTAACCCGAAACCACCTTATTGAGGTAGCTATTTGTCTTTTTTTATTATGCTTCAAGGCACGTTTGTCACGGACTTCGCTTCGCTCTGTCCGGGCCATCAAAGTGGATGCTAGATGATTCAGATTTCAGTAGTTGGTCGTTCTATGTATCTAAATTCAGGCACATATAGGCGCTTAAAAGGGCATGTGCAAGCAATATAGTTAAAAAATCACGTTTGACATCTATATTTACATTTTTTTATTAAAAAAAATGGCTGTTAAGAAAGCTATTGCTGTGATTAAATATTGCCCACCATTGAAATATTTATGAAGATTTTGGCACCCTAATGATTTAATAATATTAATCCCATCACAAAAGATAAAATATTACAAATGAAAGAAATAGACAACGATTTCTTTAGGTTTACTCTTAACAAGAAAAAAATAATAAGAGATTCAAAAATAATAACAAAAGATTCTCCAAATAATATATATTGAATTCTCGTTTTTATGAATAAAGGAACAATAAACCAAAGATAAGGTAATGTAGCAAAAGAAGAAAGAAAGCCAGTAAAAAATAAGAGACTATTGGATATTTTGGCACCATCATATCCACAAAAACATTTTATAAGTAGATATATAGTTATTATCTCGATAAATAATGTAAAAGCTAGTGAGATTAAAAATTTATATTCATATAACATTCTTAACAGCTTCCGCCAAATAATCTCTTAAAAAAACAAGAAATTGAATTCCAAAAATCTATTTTCACTGGTTGTGGTTCTGGATTTTGTGTTTGCTCAGGAGTTAAAGTAGGATTTATAGGTTCTACATTATTGATTTTTGGCTTTTCAAAGGTTTCCACTTTATTTGATTGACCATTATTATATTCAGAAGTTTGTTTAGACTTATATACAACTAACTTACCATCCAAATATCCTGCAACAGAATACTCGATAGTTTCTTTAATTAGAGGATTCATTTCGTCAATATATCCGCCATAAGGTTCAACATCTTCTAATAAAAGTGTTAGATCTGCTGGGGAATATACATCATAATAAAGTGGATTGCCTTCGCCATCCATTCCACTACCTGCAAATTTCTCAGAATTTATTTTAAGTTCTTCAAGGTTAAGAAAATTAAATGTTTCTTTTGTAGTCCAATAAATATAAAGTGTATTAAACTTGTATCCTTTCTTTAAACACTTATCGTTCTCGATTTGGTAAGCTTCGTATGTATTAACCATAGGTCCAGTATAAAAACCAATTAAGACTACATCAGAAAAATCATTTATGTTTACAAACTTAACACATCTACTAAGGGGATGGGAATTTTCAGGAATAGAATCTGCTGATGCAAAATTTATCATAAGTATCCATAATACTGCAATAATTAAAATCATATTTTTTGTCATGATGGCACTATCCAGTCAACAACCTCGGATTTAGCTTCGCTCTGTCCCATGCATCAGAAAGGGTGCATAGGGATTATTACAAAATAAATGGGTATACGATATGTTGATTGAATTTCAATAATATATTCACAAGCAGACTAACCCATTATTTTACTTTAGTTTATGTCGTAATCTTACTCCTTTAATTTTCGCCTTTGAGCTCGACTTTCCATAGTTATATAAATAGGAAATAACTCATTTACAAATTTATATGCTCCCCGTCCCCCTTCTATGTCGGATTGAATCACACCCAATTGTTTCATTTTCGTTAAGAAATTATCAAATGTTCTTTTTTCTTCATTATTTAATTCACTTTCAAAATCTTTTTTCCTGAAATGACTGCCTGGCATTTCACCCAACTTTCTTAAAATCGATTTATACCTTTCACTTCGAATTGTTCTGTAAACTTTAGGGTCAAGATATTTTTGTCCGATTCTCTCTGCTGCATATATAATACCAGGCATTACATCATCTTGACTTATTATTTCGTCTTCGTTTTTCCAATAGACCGCATCACCAATTTCATGCATTAAAACAGGTAATCCACTCGAAAATAAAACCATATGATCCATAGATTCAGGCTCAACTTCTATATTCACTTTGTCAAATGCTTTTCCAATAAACTCAGAAACTTCTTTATCAGAAAGTTTATCAATTTCGATTACTCTGAATATTCTCATAAGAGAAGGTTGTTGTCTACTCAAATTATCTCTTATTTCAGGGAGACCTATCGGCATTAAAAAAAGAGGGAATTGCGTATAATGTGTCGCAACATTGTCTACAAAACTTTTGTACCAATTCGCAAATTCAGGTGAATTTGAAATCCCATTAATATCATCTAAAATAATAAATAATCCTTTCTTATCATCTTTTATTAGGTCTAATATATTTTTAATAGATTCTGGGAAATTTATTACTAAATCTTTTAAATCAGCCTCGGGTGGGTTAAAACTAACAGAAATTCCAAAAAGATCGACTTGTTTAATATATTTCCCAAAATAACCAGAAATTTTATCAAACATTGTTTGTTTATTTGCTTCTTTAAGGATTTGCTCAAATATACGGCGTACAAATTCTTCTAAAGTAGTGACTCCACCTAAAAAAACATGGACAGCAAGGAAATCTTCTTTTTCAACATAGTAACGTAAATATGAAGCTAATGAGCTCTTACCAATACCTCTTTCACCTGATAAAAAAACATTCTCTTGTTTACCATATTCTGTTTGTTTAACATGTCTTACAATTTCTTTGAATTGTTCAACTCTTCCAACAAAAAGTTCGATGGGTACTGGATTTCCGGGTGTGAATGGACTGTTTTCTTTGATAGTCACCATAATAATTTTCCAATCTAATTAGGCAATTATTTAAACTTAATATTTCTTTTGTATCCCACATCTTCCCAATATATATTGCAACATACAATATCTTTTCGATGAATTATTGGCTTTACTTCAATCCATTTGCCTGATTATATATAATTGTCTATATTTTTTACCAAATATTGAAAGCTGAATTAGTACTTAATCATTGTCATCAAATTATATTGAAAAAAACATGCCCAGGTAACTCCAATCGTCATCCAGCAATCCCACCTAAATGAACCTGGACATATATGGTCCGTCCCGCACAAAACCCAGTTTCCGGTAATACGGCCTTACACCTATCCCGCTGATAACAGCAAGCTTGCTAAAACCTGCCTGCTGTGCCCTTTCTGTAGCTTCAGCCAGTAATTCTTCCCCGTATCCCCTGTGCTGAAATTCCCTTGCCTGCGGTTTTAGCCCCACACCCACCAGCGGCCCGTAAACATGGAGTTCCCGCACCAGGGCCGCACCCTCAAGCTC
>Ga0255371_10199_pt1 | contig 11578 bp, 13 predicted proteins | sample ANMaggSSYBR01I12_FD_182097 | JGI IMG/M metagenome (GOLD analysis project Ga0255371, IMG submission 182097) | Sediment cell enrichment communities from methane seep in Santa Monica Basin, California, United Staets - ANME aggregate JGI... | ecosystem: Environmental > Aquatic > Marine > Cold seeps >...
CTGCGTAACGGAAGGCAGCATTTACATTACCATTAGTCCAAACCTCCGGTCTTGGAATATAGCAGAGAGCTTAACGACATGGCAAGGTGATGTGAGTCCAGCGGGGTCTAAGACCGCAGCATGTTATCAAACGGAGAGTATGGGAACTCGGGAGGCCCATGGCGTTCTTCATCGGGAAGTATGCGATGTCAAGCCTATGAACGGTAAGACATTGCAGATGACGCCTTGGGAGTCGGATCAGTTCATAGTACTGATGAAACAGGGTAATGCCTGTGGAGGGAAGGGGCTGACAGTTGAACCGTTGAGACAGGGACACATCTTCCGTACTCAGATACGGGTTAAGGATGGTAACAAAACTGTACTCATAACCTAGCTGGAAAAGGACGGGGAGGTTCTTCTGAAGAGCCGGATGAGGGAAATCTTCATGTCCGGTTCTGTGAGGGGGCTCATAGTAACCTCGGGGCTATTACCCCAACCAAGAGGTGCGCTATGGGTCCTACTCGACATTGAAGGTTGCTGTTCACTGTTTCACCGCAAAGTTCGCAAAGACATTGTAACCTTAACTTTGCGTTCTTTGCGGTGCAGCATCACATGAATTATATATTCCAACAGCCATATCCACCACCGGCAGCAACCAACAACAACCGAGGCCGCCGCCCACATATCTAGCAACCAGGCGCAGGGTGTGGGGCTAAGCGTGAGGAGCGGCCGGGTGAGCAGAGGCAGGGCAAGCGAGTGGAAATGTCGGAAGGCGAGAGAGGGAAGGAATTAATGAATAGTGCTGGATTTCTGCAAAAATTAACCCGCAGATGCAACCTTAAATCAGCGTAAATCTGCGTGACCTGCACGCCCTTCGGGCATAGCAGGCACTCAACTCCGCAGGAGGTGAGTGTATCAGCGTCTTGAAAATAACTGGAAAATAGGACAGTGTTCATTCACCTGATCTTTACATATCAAAAGAAAATACCTGTGCCACGGCGGTGGGTTCAGTTTCAGCAAACAGGGCAAAGGGGACGCAGGTGGTTTAACGAGTTCCGGAAAGAAAGCGGTGCTACCATTACGCAGCAGGCAGCACCGTGCTCTATCACCGCCCGGAATGTTCATTGAGATTTCAACCGCCTGCGTCTTTGAGTTTGCCTATATTGCCCAGGAAATGGGAATTGCATATCTTGCGATTGCGGGTGGGTGGAAGCAGCAAAACGCGCCGCCTTTGGTGTGGTTGTTGCCCAGGGTCTGGCTGATTGGACCGTGCATCGATATTTTACTAAACTCCCAAATGACCGATAGGTTCCTTTCATTAGTTCAAAGACCAAATGATATAAACTATGAATACAGAACTTATATCAGTGGGACTAATATGACAGAAGATACCTATTCAGTAGTCTGGAAACTTGAAACTCAACTGATTATTAAACCAAGAATTATTATTCAGGAAGAATCAGGAGAAAAGATCAATGAATAAAGAGGAGATTACTTCGTGCATGGTTAGAGTTGTCGGCAGGGATGACAAAAACAGGCCTATTTTAGAATTTTCTGGTGATGAGGCCGAATGTGGGAGTGTGCTTTCTGTTCTGGCAGGTCAAGAGGAAATAATTATACGAACAAAAAATCCTGAGTATTGAGGAAATTTATTATCTGGATGAACATTTTAATTTGTTATGGACATCAAGCGGGTTTTTGGTTGCAGATTTCGCAGTTCATGGGGAATCAACTCAAATTGAATGAGTTTTTACATTGTGTATTAATCGGTATTCATCGGGATGTTATTTAATGTAATGTGCCTATAGTGTAGGATGGATGAGACGTGAAATAGATGATGTACTATTGGGCCAGATTCTTACAAGAAATGAAAGCCGGGAGAATTTATTATCTGAATTCGCCACGAAAAGCTCTGACGGCATCCGCAGAATTGAAGAGCCTGATGAAGTGCGCTCAAAGTTCTTCCGGGATTCGGATCGCATTATTCATTCTAAGGCGTATACACGGTATATTGATAAAACGCAGGTTTTCTATCTGTTCGAAAACGACCACATCACCCACCGGGTCCTTCATGTTCAGATGGTCTCGAAAATTGCAAGACAGATAGGAAGGGCGCTGGATTTGAATGAAGACCTCATTGAAGCAATCGCGTTGGGTCATGATATAGGTCATGCACCTTATGGGCATGAAGGAGAGACTTATCTTTCCGAACTCTGTAAAAAACAGGGTATTGGCGGTTTTCATCATAATGTCCAGAGTGTAAAGTTTCTGGATAAAATTGAAAATCAGAAGCTAACGCTGCAGGTACTGGACGGGATTCTCTGCCATGACGGAGAAAGTTATGACCGATTGTTAAGGCCAGATAGGAATAAATCATGGGATGTGTTTGACAGGGAAATCGAGGATAAGACATATAAGAATATTGAATTGACACCTATGACTCTGGAAGGTTGTGCTGTCAGAATTGCTGATATGATCAGTTATATTGGACGAGATATTGAAGATGCTATCACAGTAGGACTGATCGCAAGGGACCAGGTGCCTGCAAATTGCACAGAAGCTATAGGAAATAACAACAGGGAAATCATAAACACGCTTGTTATCAATGTGATCGAGAACAGTTATGGTCTGGACTGTATTTCATTCAACAGTGAGATGTGGCGGGCATTGGAGGATCTGAGGGATTTCAATCTGAAAACAATCTACAAGAATCCCAGGATCAAAACCCAGTCCGGTAAGATCAGGAGAATGTATAAGTTCATGTTCGAAACCTTTTTGGAAGACATGGAACTAAAAAATCTTAATTCCAATATCTATCAACATCATGTGAATTATTACCAAAGTAGTGGCTATGGTGAAAAGTATTCTGAACCTGAAATTGTGAGGGATTTTATCGCAGGGATGACTGATAACTATTTTTACAATACTTTTAAAGAATTGTTTCTGCCCAAGAAATGTAGATATACCATAGATGAGTGCGAAAAAACAGTCATATTGGAAGAGGATTAATTATGAAAATATATATTGCAGGACCGCTTTTTTGTGACGCAGAGCTTGAATATAATGAAAAGTTTGATAAATTCCTGTCAGACCTTGGTTTTACCACGTTTCTTCCTCAGAGGGATGGGTACAAGCTGGTAGAGCTTGAAAAGAAGGTCGGCAGGTCAGAAGCTTTGAGAATTATTTTTGAAAGGGATGTGCAGGAGATAAAGGACTCTGATGTAGTTGTGTTTAATATGGACGGCAGGGTGCCAGATGAGGGGGCATGTGTTGAGATTGGGATTGGGTATGCACTAGGGAAGGAGTGTATAGGGTTGAAGACTGATGTAAGGAGTGCGTTTGGTGGTGGTGATAATCCGATGGTGCTGGGAGTGCTGAAGTTTCGGGTGGCTGGTAGTTTGGAGGAGGTTGGGGGGATATTGGGTGGGATTAATGAGATCTAATTAATCTTTCCAAACTCATCTAAAACAGCTTTTTTATACAGTTCGTTGAAGTTGTCCTGCTTTCGGAATTCATATGACTGACGTATGAGATCCATGATGTCATCAAAATCCGCTTCGTTTAGAGTGATCTGTCTATTGCCATGTGGTATTGCATCTCGATATGGTTTTGAGAGGTTCTTCAGATCGTTGAAATTGTCGGGATTCACGCGTATCCAGAGGAACAGATTTTTTCCTGAAAGTTTTATGACCATCCATGCTTTTGCTTTGTCTTTATTATATTTTATTGCATAATGCTGTTTATGTTCTTGATACTCAATCAGAGGATCATCAAATTCACGCTTGATTCGTTCAATTAGATTGTTTAAAGTATTACGTGCAGTGTGTGATAAACAATTCACAAAATAAACTTTCGGAAATGTATTTATGTGAACCTGTTCGGGTGCATTGGAATTTATTGAATTATCATTAGAGATTTCTGATTGATTTGATAATTCTTTTCTCGTATTTGTTAGTGTTTGAAATGGAATATACAGGATATCTCCGTCCTGCCATTTCAGAAGGCTTATGATTTCGTCTGGAATTCTCAACAAATGTCCAATATCGTCTTTTTCAAGAGGAATTTCAATTTCAATTTTCATATTTTCACGTTCAATTTGTGTTGATTATGTAATTTAAGTAATGATATATATTGTTTTCTTCTGCAAAGGTGTATAATTGCTTGTTTTATAAACATATTTATATAGCATGGACTATTAAATGTGTATGTAAGTATGGATGTGCCGTCGTAACGTTTGACTTAAAAACTAAATTAGAATATTAGATTATTAAAAACATGGTGATAATATGGCAAAATCTCTTATAAGTAAGATGACATTTAAGGTGGATAGTTTGGATTTTTTTTCTTTCACTCATGATAAGAAAAAAATCAACAATGAGGGAATCAAAGAGGGAACTGCACTTTATAACTTGCACTCAGATTATAAAAAATTGGCAATGTATACATCTCACACATCAAAAAGAGGGCGAGCCACTATTCTCAAAGACCATTTTGCAACCACGCCAAAGTTACTGACAGTTGCAATAAGAATTAATGGTAATCATCCACCAAGTGTTCTTGGTGACTACATATTGGATAGTATAGGTTATACACACTCAAATGATACCCCACAGGAATTTATAGATAATTACAATGGTAAATATGTAGCAAAATTAGAAAAATGTTTTGACATTACACAGAATCGGATTGAAACGTGGAATGAATTTTGTACAAATGGATTATTTAATATCTGGAACCCTGCAGCCCCTTATAATAGATTAAATTTCGATAAAAAACCTTATGAACATCAAGTTGATGCATTCAAATATAATTTGAAGACCAAGAAATATGACGTGCACAACGAAAAATGGAGGAGCATATACTATCAACGAAAAGGAACTAAAATTTTACTATTGAGGATTTATGAACTCAATGAAGAAGATATTTATGGAAATAATGAAATTATGATTAATAATTCTGTATTCGATACCATCAAACCACGAAGAGTTTTACTCGACAATCCCGTAATCGATGATGTCTCTTTTAGTTGTATATATAGTGAGATACTTGATACACTTAATACCCTCAAAAATTCGATTGAAGATTTTAATTTTATTGAAGATGGCCGTGGAGAAAGCAATAAATTGAAGTATATACCACCTGAAGAAAGAAACTGCAATAATGAAAAATTCAATGTGTAGAGAGACACATATATTGCTAGACAAAGGTCTGAAATCTAAGGACCAATATCCCATTCTCCCCACAGTACCACAAATAATATTTTCACCCAGTACAGTATACAAACAACCACCCCCAATAAATCAAATAACCCCAATAAATAAACATCACAAAAACCGGAGCAATTCAACATGACACTCAGAAGCGATGAAGTCACAAAAGGATTAGAACGAGCCCCCCATCGGTCCCTGCTAAAAGCCATGGGAATTATCGATAATGAAATGGACCGCCCGTTTATTGGTGTGGTCAATTCCTGGAGCGAACTAATACCAGGCCACATACACCTCGACAAACTGGGAGAATCAGTAAAGGCCGGTATCAGGCTGGCCGGAGGCGTGCCATTCGAATTTTCCACCATCGGCATATGTGATGGAATAGCCATGGGCCATGAAGGTATGAAATATTCACTACCCAGCAGGGAACTCATACGCGATACCATTGAGCTAATGGTACAGGCACACAGGTTCGACGGCATGGTAATGATACCCACCTGCGACAAGATCGTACCAGGGCACCTGATGGCAGCGGGCCGGCTGGACATCCCCACAGCAGTGGTCACAGGAGGCCCCATGCTGCCCGGGTTCGTGGATGATGAACAACGGGATCTGATATCAGTGTTCGAAGGCGTGGGAGAGCGGCAGAACAACAAGATCACAGATGAGAAACTAAAGGCACTGGAGGATTGCTCATGCAGCGGTGCAGGTTCATGTGCCGGATTATTTACAGCCAATACCATGGCCTGTGTGACAGAAGCACTCGGCATGAGCCTGCCTGGTTGCGGTACCACCCATGCTGTGGATGCAAAGAAGTTCAGGCTGGCCAAAGAGACAGGTATGAAGATAATGGAACTGGTGGAAAGGGGCATCACTGCCAGGCAGATAGTAACACCTGAGGCCATCGACAATGCCATCATATTGGATATGGCCATCGGCGGCAGTACCAATACGGCCCTGCACCTGCCAGCCATAGCCCACGAGTTCGGAGTGGACCTGCCGCTGGACAGGTTCGATGAGATGAGCCGCACCACACCCCACCTTACCAACCTGAGACCTGGCGGGAACCATTTCCTGCTCGACCTGGAGCGTGCGGGCGGCGTGCCTGCCGTGATGCAGCGGCTGGGTGACATGCTGTCCCTTGATGTGCTTACCGTGACAGGTGATACCATGGCAAAGAACCTGGAAGGCTTCAAACCAGTAAACCCCAGGACCAATGCCAGTGTCATCAAGACCCTGGATGACCCCGTACATCCCCAAGGCGGGATCGCCATACTGAAAGGCAACCTTGCACCTGAAGGTTCGGTCATCAAACAGACTGCGGTCCATCCTGATATGATGGTACATTCCGGGCCTGCCCGGGTCTTCAACAGCGAGGAGGAATCCATGCATGCCATCATGGACAGGCAGATAAAAGCCGGAGATGTGGTTGTCATACGCTACGAAGGACCAAAAGGCGGGCCGGGAATGAGGGAAATGCTTTCACCCACATCTGCCATTGCAGGTATGGGCCTGATCGACTCCGTGGCACTTATCACAGACGGCAGGTTCTCAGGCGGCACACGTGGCCCCTGTATCGGACATGTGACACCCGAGGCTGCACAGGGCGGTCCCATCGCACTGGTGGAGGAAGGCGATACCATCGAGATAGATATCCCTAACCGGCTTCTGGACATAAAGGTGCCAGATAATGTACTGGAAGAGAGGAAGGCCAGGTGGAAAAATCCGGTAGTAGAAACTAAAAAGAGCTATCTTGCCAGATACCAGAGGTACGTGGGTACTGCATCCCGCGGCAGCATCCTTGAATAGGAGGATGTTTAGCACACTATTTTCCCCTGTTACGGCTGTCATGATCCACTTGAATGGACATTGATCAAGTCAAAATGGAGCCCGGATGCTGCAAAAGGAAGAAAAAATAACTATCATCCTGATGGTTATGTCACTGCTGGTATTGATCATTGTATACTTCGGTTTTATTGTTGATAGTATGGAAACCTCCCAATATTCAGATCAATCGGTCACAGGCGACCGGGTTGTATTGTATGGTGTGGTAGTCGGAAAAGGAGGGACCGTTACCGGTGACCACCTGATACTTAGAGTGGATAGTGAAGGCAGCAGGGTCAAGGTCTTTATCCACTGTAATAATGGTGCTGAAAAGGTCAATAATATAATTGATATTGCAGATACAGTTGAGGTTACAGGTACCGTGGAAGAATACCAGGGTGAAAAAGAGATTGTGGTGGAGCAACCTGGTGATGTAAAGATACTGGGGTGAATATACTTCGTAAAAACACTGAGATAGTATATACTTTTCAACTGTGATAATAGTGTATATTTTTCAATAATGAGTGATAGTGTGCTGTCGCCTGACGCACTAACTCCGGAGCTTCATCCACTGGCCAATACCGTTGTCTACTCCAGTAACCCTCTATGCCAGGCAATATCGCAGGAATATACCGCATTGGGGTTGTCTTATCGATCATAGATAGACTTTGTCAATAACTCACGCAAGGACCTATACAACACGGTTGTCACTTATTTGGTTTAAAGATATAAAAATCTTGGCTACATAAATGATAATCAGGATGGGTTATCGATTCAAATGATATTAAAATATATCAACACTGCAAGCAGTAGCAGTACTGCTCCCGTCACAATCCGTATCTCGACACGTCTATTTTCCCTGAGGTCATTGACCCGTTCGGGGCTGAGCCCGAACGCCAGCATAATACCCAGGATAAGCACCGGCAGTATCACACCAAAATTATAGAAACCAAGGTATATCGCCCCATCAGCGATTTTACCTTGTGTTATCAACATGTCCAATATGGCAAAATAGACCGCACCCACGCACGGTGCCTTGATTAATGAGAACATTGCACCTGCAAGAAATGAAACCATAACCGTATTCCTGTGCTCAATTCCTTCAACCAGTTGCAAAAATGACCTGGACGTTTTGAAACTCGACCTGTCATGCACCTTCAGGTGGTACGCATCATAAAAATGCCACAATCCAAGCAGTCCGATCAATACTACCAACAGCACAGTAATAGTATCCTTGATCTCTGGCTGCTGTTTGATCACACCCAACAGGCCCATCCCCACTACCATAAACATGACAAATATACCTGCACAAAAGCCACCCACGATCTTCAGCAATTCAGTGCGGTTTCCCTTTGAGGATAGGGTCAATGATGCCAAAAATGCCATTACAGCCAGCAGACATGGATTGAACCCGGCCAGCAGACCCGCCACCAATACAACAGGCAGAGATAGCTCAGGTAATATATTCATGCTATCTGCAGGCTGGACAGAGTTATTTTCAGGAATTGGAGATGCATTTTCAATCCCTGCAACCAGCAGTTCTTCCAGTCGTTTCTCATCGCCATTATAGTCCGAATATGTTATAGTGACCTGGTGATTGATGACCACGGCAGGGACGGTAGCTATTCCGTACTCTCTTACCATGCGGTCATATACTTTCATATCACCATAGTCCAACCATATCTCATATTTTGAATAGGAGATGTTGTCATATCCCTGGACAACCTTGTCCACTATAGGTTCGGCACCGGCGCATTTTATACAGCCGCCCTCATAAAAATATTCCACTACTACTGAATCCGCTTGGACCACTGAACCTGCCTGGCCGCTTGCCGTAATGGGAAAAAACAGGACTATTGACAACAATACCAGTAACGTGAAGCCATTAATGGCATGCAGTGGAAATACAGGTCTCTGTTTCATAATTGCTCTCCGAAACCATGCCAGTAGTCAGGTTAGCTATCTCCCCTGTATAAGGAGATACATAACTTTCTACAACATACAGGGACTTGATGCCAGAACATGCACAGTTGCGCTCCATCATCTCTACTTTCCAGTATGTCTCATCTTCCTGAAGCGCGCTGTTGTTAGTCTCGAAACCCTGGACTAACACAGTCTTATTACCCCTCAAATCAGGCCTCTTGAAGTTCTCTGACATGTATTCCACAGCAACAGGGTCTTGTTTTACGATTTCAATTGCCTGTGATGCGTTTATCTTAATTGAGGATTCTTCCGGTTCACCTTGCTGGTTTGTAATATCAATACATGCAGAAACTGCAATTATTACACTGATAAAAATAATTACTCCTGCTACGTTTGCAAAAACCTGGTGAGTCATAATTCAAATTCCTTATAACAATCATTAAACCTTTCCCGCATTTGCTCCCAGGTGGGCAGGTTTGTCTGGCAGCCAACTTTTTCCACCACAAAAGATGCCGTAGCAGACCCCACCCGTCCGCACACATCCAGGGAAAAGCCCCTGGTATATGCTACCAGGAATCCTACACGGTATGCATCGCCCGCACCGGTTGGGTCCACTGCATCCACCTGTACGGCAGGGATGAACATCCTCTCCCCGTCGGTGTATATCTCGCTGCCACCTTTATCCAGTGTGACCACTACCAACCCGATATCCGCCTCCAAGTCTTCACGGGAGCGCCCTGTCATCCGGGCGAGCCGTTCTATCTCATGGCGGTTGGTGAACAGGATATTAGTATGTTCCAGTATGATATCAAGGCATTCCCTGGAATACACTACCAGGTCCTGCCCAGGATCGAATGAGACAAATTCAGCGAGCCTGGCAGCCTTTGAATTGAACACAGGATCGGCAGTGGCCAGGTGTACGAATTCCAGGCGGGGCGGTTCAAGTTTTGGGAAATCATTTGATGCCCCCCAGTAGAAATAGGTTACCTGATCATGGTCTTCATCAGTAAATATGAATGCTGAAGCCGTTTTTTTGTCACTGATGTTGTACAACAGACTGATATCCACACCCAGTCGTTCCAGGTGCCGCTGGTAATCAGACCCTTCAAAATCACAACCAATAGGCGAGACCAGCTGGCTTTTTCCTCCAAGGGTGGCTATTCCTGCTGCAATATTTGCTGCACCACCGCCAAAGTAAATGTGGTAATTATTTATGGGCATTGACGAGTTGGGCAGTGCAAACCGTGTTACATCGAACAGGTGGTCATATGCAGTGTGCCCTATTATAGAAATGGTTTTGTCCAAGAGCAATACCCCTTTTATCTTACTCATCTTCAGCAGAATATTCCAGTTCAGTGACCTCTATCACATTGAGTGGAATATTTTTCATTACTTTGCCTATGACAGATTTCGCTATCCTGGCAGCGTGTTCCTCATTCTCGGCATCGAATACACGCATCTCAAGCATCAGTCCCACAAGTGCGGTATTGGCTGTAATGAACACACTATCAAATGGTTCATCACAGGCAGGACAATACGTGGTACCGATATTTATTTCAATAAATTCCAGTTGTGGATTCAAGCGTTTCCCTGCCTCTGCAATGGCTACTCCCATTGCATCATCAACTGTTTCAATGTCCTTTACCAACCAGGCCGCTTCTAATATTACCTTGTAATTCATCAACATACAGCAATCAATCCTCACATATTCTTACAACTTTTATCATCTGTTTTGCAACGTTTTATCTTTGAAATCCTAAATGGCAAACAATTCCGGATTATTTACAGTAAACACTCCCAATCGTACGCCAGCGTCCAGCCATGCATGTCCATAACTGAAACATACCAGGGCATTGACCCTGTCTTCACTTTCTGCGAAATGAACACCGTCATTGTAATAGGACCTGGCCATGTCAAGATAATCATCTGCTATCTTCTTGAGATATGACCCTTCTCCTGCTGAAGTCTTAACGTCTTTAAGTGCCCCTTCCAGCATAACCATATATCGTTTGGTCTTCTCTTCAAGATTTGCAGGTTGAGACTGCATAGACCTAAAATTATCGGGAAATAACGTAAATGTTCTTATTAATCTCATGTACGCCTTATTTCCCGTCCCCCAGATCCATTACAAACCATTCGAGACTGTTTAATTTATCCAGACAAAATTAAAAAGTCTCATAATTGTTAATATCAAAAATTCTGATAAATCTTCAGTCAAAATAACTGGTTTTTAAGATAGTATATATTCTGGTAAAAAGCAGGAAAGAAACCAAAGCGCTTTATATTCTCTTGATGTTGAATAAACAAATCATTCCGGAGTTAAACGTAAATGGAAGATTTGTTGAAAACGTTTACCATTCCCGATAATACTATAATGGAAGAACATTCCATTGTTACTACCGGAGGAGCCATTATAGGCAACCATACCGTTATGGGTTTTGGCATTATTGCTGATTCGGTCATTGCCGGGGAAAGGGTCAGGATCAATGGGAATGTCATCGGGACCGAAGAAGTAAGGATCGATATGTGGTCTCAGGTGAATGGTGATGTCAGGACCAAGAATGATGCATATATCGGTGAATTTGTCAATATAGATGGAAAACTGATCGTAGGCAAAGACCTGGATATTGGCAAGAATGTGA
>Ga0255371_10200_pt1 | contig 11558 bp, 12 predicted proteins | sample ANMaggSSYBR01I12_FD_182097 | JGI IMG/M metagenome (GOLD analysis project Ga0255371, IMG submission 182097) | Sediment cell enrichment communities from methane seep in Santa Monica Basin, California, United Staets - ANME aggregate JGI... | ecosystem: Environmental > Aquatic > Marine > Cold seeps >...
GGAAGTCTGGGGTGAAGATTATTTTGGTGATACAAGGACCCTGGATGTACATGTAAGGAGGATCAGAAAAAAGATGTCATATAATGGATTTGGAAGTAAATATATAAAGACTGTTCATGGTCTCGGCTATAAAGTGGTAAAAGATATTTAACTTTTTATTCATATTTATTTAATTTATTATTAACACCAGAGCTCCATTATTGTGCTATTATGTGCCAGATTATAATGATTGCCATATTAAAAAAGGAGAACACTGAAATGAAAAGAAAATTAAAGAAATCCTCAATGTTTCTGATCATTACGGTACTGGTGCTGTTTTTTTTAAGCAGTGTATTTTCGGGGTGCAGCGGACAGGTAGATGCAGCAAATAATGGTACTGCTCGTACAGATAGCAGCGAAGGTGGATTTAAAGATACCGAGCTGGTCATTCAGGGCTCAGATACATTGCTTGAAGTATCCCAGAATTGGGCAGCAGCATTTATGAATGCAAATCCAGGTATAAATATATCGATAACAGGCGGAGGATCAGGAACTGGAATAGCGGCGCTTATAAATAAAACGGCCGATCTGGCAAATGCTTCCAGGAGTATCAAGGATAAAGAGATCGAAGCAGCCAAAGACAAGGGACTTGATGTGCAGGAGTTTACTGTGGCCTGGGATGGTATTTCTGTCATAATAAATAAGAATAATCCTGTGACCGAGCTGTCTATGGAACAAATATCAAAAATATTTACAGGTGAGATGACCAATTGGAATGAAGCAGACGGAGATGATGGAGAAATAGTAGTGATCTCGAGAGATTCGAGCTCAGGTACCTATAGCTATTTCAAGGAAAAAGTAGTTCAGATGGATGGTGAAATAGAGGAGAATGACTATACCCAGATGGCATTATTTCTGGCATCCAATTCTGCAATAAGGGGAGAAGTAGCAGGAAATGAGAATGCAAATGGCTATATAGGTCTGGGTTATCTTGATGATAGCGTGAAAGCAGTATATGTAATAGGGGAAGAAGCAATAGAGGGAGTGGCTCCATCAATTGAAAATGTACAGAATGGTTCCTATCCTATTTCAAGACCATTATATATTTATGCCTCTGATTCTGATCTTACCGATCTGGAACAGGCTTTTTTGGATTTTGCAATAGGAGAAGAAGGACAGGCGATAGCGCTTAAGATAGGTTTTGTTCCTCTTAGTTAGTGGTTATAATAGATATCATAAATATAAGGGCAGCAGATATCAGGTATTCTGTTGCCCTTATTACGAAAAAAGTGATATATTGCTTAAAAATAATCTTAAAATCTTATAAAATCTCAAGATGATAAATAAAAGCAGTATAAGTAAATTCAGGAAACTTAAACAATTCTTAATTACCAGATTCGTTTTTCTAAATGGGATATTATCCATAATTGTCCTGGGTCTGATAATGGCTTTTCTTGTCTACAATTCTTTCAAATTCTTTTCCAGCTACCCTGTATTTGATTTCCTGGGAGGGAAAGAGTGGTATCCGACATCAGAGCCAGAAAAGTTTGGAATATTGCCGTTAATGGCTGGTTCAATACTTGTCTCATTTGGAGCCATCATAATAGCTATACCTCTGGGAATAGGGACAGCTCTGTATATCGGTGAACTGGCACCCAGAGCATTCCGTGAAATAGTAAAACCGATTATAGAGATACTTGCTTCCATCCCATCAGTAGTCATAGGTTTTATAGGGATGACTTTGCTTGCAGGTTTTATAAAAGATACATTTCAATTAAATACAGGCCTCACTGCATTTACCGGCTCTATAATGCTTGCCTTTATGAGCCTTCCTACAATCGTATCTATTTCAGAGGATGCAATAAATGCAGTACCTGCAAGCTACCGCTTTGCATCTGCTGCGCTTGGAGCTACAAAATGGCAGACTGCCTACAGGACAGTGCTTCCGGCAGCATCATCAGGCATAGTAGCTGCTACGATGCTTGGTCTTGGAAGAGTAATCGGGGAGACTATGACAGTATTGATGGTCACCGGTAATTCACCCAGGCTGGTCCTCTCCCTTCTTCAGCCTGTAAGGACAATTACGGGGACAATAGCTGCTGAGATGGGTGAGACCGTGCAGGGAGGGGTACATTATTCTGCACTATTTGCAATCGGATTAATATTATTTTTAATAACCTTTTTTATAAATTATATGGCTGACAGATTTGTAAACAGGACAAGATGATGAGTAAGACCGGATGATATGAATATTGCGGAAAACATAAATAAAAAGAAATTGACGCAGAAAGTATTTAGTCTGCTGCTCCTGCTCATAACACTAATAGTGATCGTATTTATCTTCGGCATCATTATTTACCTTATAATAAAAGGAGGCAGTGCCCTTACATGGGAATTCCTCACTCAGAAACCCTCGGGGGGAATGAAGGAAGGCGGCATATCGACTGTTATAATCGGGACCCTTTATCTGGTGCTGGGTACCCTTATATTCTCTCTTCCAATAGGAATACTAGCTGCAATATATTTGAATGAATATGCCAGAAAAAACAGGCTCACCAGGATAATAAGATTATCGATAGTCAATATGGCAGGGGTACCTTCTGTAGTCTTCGGTCTTTTTGGACTCGGTTTTTTTGTTATTTTTCTTAATTTTGGACGGTCCATAATTGCAGGTTCATTGACTCTGGCACTGCTTATCCTGCCAACGATCATAACTTCTACAGAGGAAGCATTAAAAAGTGTTCCCGATACATACAGGCATGCATCTCTTGCTCTTGGCGCCACTAAATGGCAGACGATAATAAAGATAATCCTTCCACGGGCCATGCCTGGTATAATCACAGGAGCTGTTCTCGGCATAGGCAGGGCCGCGGGCGAGACTGCGCCTATACTGTTTACTGCTGCTGCCTTTTTTCAGCCAAACCTTCCAAAATCAGTATTCAGCCAGGTGATGGCTCTTCCTTATCACCTGTATGTGATGGTTACCCAGGTTGCTGATGCTCCTGATGATAAAAAATGGGGGACCGCACTGGTGCTGTTATTAATAGTATTGTTCTTTGCATCAATTGCAACGGCCATAAGGACAAGGGCAAGGCTAAGGAAAAAGGAATAGAAGCTTGAAACAGAAGCCTGTATCGGATAAAGTCTTAAATAAAGTAATTAATAAAAGTTAAAAATATATTTAGAGGCATAAGATGAGAAGGACATTTCATCAGAAACTTAAAGAAATAACAGAAGATGTACTGGTCATGGGCAGTCTTGTCCAGGATGCAGTCCATGGTTCTATTGAGGCCTTTTTAAGAATGGATCCTCAATTAGCAGAAAAGATAATTGAGAATGATGAGAGAGTAAATGAATACGATATCTCTATTGAAGAAAAATGCATTGTGCTCCAGGCAGAGCATCAGCCGGTTGCAGTGGATCTCAGATTTCTTCATTCAGTAAGCATATTAATAAAGAACCTTGAAAGAATAGGAGACCTTGCTGTAAATATTGCCAAAATAGTCAGGAGACTTTCCAGGGAAGAAGAGAAAAAACATCTGGATAAAGATATTATTGACCTGCTGGTTGAAATGGGCAATCTTGTAAAGCCGGAACTTGCCAGGGCACTGGAAGCATTTAAAAATAGGGATGCAAAGCTTGCATCAAAACTGGGAAAATCTGATGATGCTGTTGATGAGATCCAGAAGATAATATTTAAAAAGCTATTTACATCTCAAAAAGGTGAAGAAGATATAAAGTTTGTCACTAATATCGCACTTGCGAGCCGTTATTTGGAAAGAATCGGCGATCAATCAGTTAATATAGGAGAAAGAGTGCTCTACTTTTTAACCGGTGATTATTCAGTCTTTCATGATGGCTCATAGAAAGACTTTTTTTACGAAGACAACTCTTCCAGCTGTTTGATCTGATCCGGTGTCCCTATAGCTATAAGTTTATGCCCGGAGCTTATGAGTGTGTTGCTGCTGGCTTTTTTTACAGATATCTTTTCACCTTTTTCCAGAACCGAGATGATCAGGGCATCTATTTCGTATTTTTTTCCGGCTTCACCTATTGTCAATCCGTCCAGTCTACTTTTTGGCTTTATTTCTATTTCGGCGAGACTGATCTCGGCTTCTTCGGTCTGCATGATCGTATCAAAAAAGTCTGAAATAGACGGACGCAGTGCCATGGCTGCCATTCTTCTGCCGCCTATTATCTGTGGGGAGACGACCCTGTCAGCACCGGCTTTCTCAAGCTTGCTGATAGTCTCCTGGATAGCTGCCCTGGCCACTACAAATATATCAGGATTCAGTGATTTGGCAGACAGGGTCACGTATACATTCTCTGAATCTGTATCCAATGCGGAAAAAAGGCCCTTAGCTTTGATAATGCCTGCTTCCGATAGTACCTCATCAGCGGAAGCATCACCTTTAAGGCATAGCCATTTATTTTCATTACATATTTCTATAGGTTCTTCGGCATTATCGATTACTACAAAATCACTTTTATTATTACTTAGTTCATAAGCGATTTCCATTCCTACTCTGCCAAGACCGCAGATTATATAGTGATCCTTTAATTTTTCAATCATTTTTATATTCCTTCTCTTTTCAAGTCTTCCTGATAAAAATCCAGAGAGTATAAAATCCCCGATATTAATAAGTATATATGCTGCAGTTCCGGTTCCTCCGATAATAAGGATAATAGTATATATAGTACCTGCAGTAGACAGCTCTTCTTTCAGGCCATAACCTACAGTGGTTATTGTTATAGTGGTCATAAAAAGTGCATTGAGGAGACTTAGACCTTCTATTATCATATAGCCCAGTGATCCCAGGATGTAGATGAGGACCAGCAGGCTTATGGATATTATGAGCCTTATTGAAAATTGGGACAGGTTTTTAAATATCATATTTTAAATTGTAATTAATGTACTGTTTATTGCAAGCGGTATATTAAATAATCCAATCCATACTACTGGTAATCTCCTGATAGACCCGGTGAATATTATAAAAAGGCCGGACAATAATAATATTTTTTGGATTTATAATAAAAAACTTAATATAATATTTATCAGTTAAGCTGTTTTAAACCAAATTTAAATATTAAATTTTAAAAGGGGAAGGCATGACACATCATAAGACAGAAAAAAATCTGGCAGAAGCTTTTGCAGGAGAATCACAGGCAAATAGGAAGTATCTGGCTTTTGCAAAAAAAGCAGACGAAGAGGGGTATCCTCAAGCAGCAAAGCTGTTCAGAGCTGCAGCTGATGCAGAGACGGTACATGCCCATAATCACTTAAGAGTAATGGATGGCATTAAGTCAACCAAAGAAAATCTCAAAGAAGCAGTTGATGGAGAGACTTTTGAGTTTAAGGATATGTATCCGAAGATGATCGAAGAAGCAAAAGAGGAAAATCAGAACGAAGCAAAGATAAGCTTCAATTTTGCCAATAAAGTCGAAGCAGTACATGCCGGTCTCTATCAGAAATATCTTGACGATCTGGGAAATAATGAAGATACGCCTATCTTTGTATGCCAGGTATGTGGAAATACTGTAGAGGGTGCTGCTCAGGATAAATGTTCAGTCTGCGGAAATCCTAAAGAGATGTTTAATGAAATAAAATAGAAGGATTAAATAAAAAGGGTCCGGTAAATATAAATTTGTCGGGCCCTTCTCTCATGAATATTAATCTTTATTCTAATCCTCTTTAATCTGCTTGAATATAAACCGGTTATGATTTATACAATATCTTGTTTAAATATAATATAAATTGTATATTAAATATTAATTCAAAACCTATCAGCCAATAAAGAATCAAATGAACGAAGAAAAAAATGGAATATTATATATATGCGGTACGCCGATAGGAAATCTTGAAGATGTAAGCTTCAGGCTTATTTCTACATTGAAAGAAGCAGACCTGATACTTGCTGAGGATACCCGCACGATAAGGAAACTTCTTTCAAGATATGATATAAAAAAAAAGGATATCTTAAGTTATCATCAGCATAGTGATACCGGGAAAATATCTTATATAATCTCATTATTAAATAAAGGCAAGACCGCTGTCCTTGTCTCAGAGTCAGGGATGCCCGCTATCCAGGACCCGGGATACAGGATAATAGGGGAGTGCATAGAAAAAAATATCTCCTTAGCTATGATACCGGGCCCCAGTGCAAGTTTGAGTGCTCTGGTATTATCCGGACTTCCCACAGACAACTTTCTTTTTGTAGGTTTTTTACCTAAAAAAGGTGAAAAGAGAAAAGAAAAAATAGTAGAGCTTTCAGATCTTCCATATACGCTTATCATCTATGAATCTCCAAACAGGATAGAAAGGCTCATCGGTGAACTTATACCCAGACTTGGAAACCGCAGAGCAGCTCTGGTAAGGGAGATAACAAAGATATACGAGGAAGCTATCAGGGGAGACCTTGGCCAGATACTTGAGGAAATAAGATCAAGAAAAATAAAAGGTGAAATAGTGCTTGTAGTAGAAGGCAGCAAGGGCGAGCTAATAAAAGAATATACTTTAGAAGAAATAGAGAAACAGTTTATTAAACTCATCAGTCAGGGAATAACCAAAAAAAATGCCCTGAAAATATTAAAGTCCAGATATGACATTGACAGGCAAAAATTGTATAATATTTCAACCAAAATTTAAGCAGATCATAAGAAGAAGGATAAGATGACAGAAGAAAAGTTCTATATTACGACCGCTATACCATATATGAACGCAAAGCTTCATCTGGGACAGATCTATGAATTTATCCTGGCAGATGTATTGGCCCGGTATAATAGGCTATATGGGAAAGATACCTATTTCTTGACCGGCTCGGATGAACACGGACAGAAAATAGATAAAAGTGCAAAAGACAATGGAGTAAGCCCGCGGGAATATGTCGACAGGATGGTAAAGGATATGAAAAGGCTCCTTGATGTCTATAATATAAGCAATAATGGATTTGTAAGGACCACGGGCAAAGATCATGAAAAAGTGGTCCAGGATATACTCACCAGACTAAAAGAAAATGGGGACCTTTATAAGAGTACATATGAGGGGCAGTACTGTGTTCCCTGTGAGACTTTCCTTATGGAAGCGCAGCTTATAGATGGCAAATGTCCGGAGTGCAAAAGAGAAGTCGAATATGTAAAGGAAGAAAATTATTTCTTTAAGCTTTCAAAATATGAAAAAAGACTTATTAAGCATATTGAAGAAAATCCTGACTTTATAATACCTGAGACAAGGAAAAATGAGGTGCTGGGCCTATTGAAGCAGGGGCTGATAGATATCAGTGTTTCAAGGACCGCGGTGGAATGGGGCGTACCCATTCCTTTTGATTCAAAGCACTACTGCTATGTCTGGGTAGATGCACTTATTAATTATATCTCTGCACCCGGCTATAGCACAGAAGATGATAAACTATTTAAAAAATACTGGCCTGCGGACCAGCATCATATAGGTAAGGATATACTGAAGTTCCATGCAATCATATGGCCTGCCATACTTATGTCGCTTGGGCTGGAACTGCCGGAACATATTGTTGTCCACGGCTGGCTGCTAATGGGGCATGAAAAATTGTCAAAATCAAAAGGCATAACACTTGATCCTGATGAAATGGCAGAGAAGTATGGCATAGACGGGATAAGATATTTCCTTACAAGAGAAATATCCTTCGGTCAGGATGGTTCATTTACTGATCCGGCATTTATCAAGAGATATAACGGGGATCTATCAAATGATATAGGCAATCTTGTCTCAAGGACCCTTGCCATGATAGAAAAATACCGGGACGGAGTAATACCGGGCAGCACCGGAAGTCCTGATTTTGAAAAAGCCTGGGAAGGGACAAGGACTGATGCAGCCGGGATGATGAAACAGTTTAAATTATCTGAATACCTGATAAAAGTCTGGGATTTTATAAATAAAGCAAATAAGCATATAGAAGACAGCCAACCCTGGACACTGGCAAAAAGCAGTAGTGATAAAGATATCAAAAAGCTGGACAAGGTACTTTATGAGATAGCGGAGTCCATAAGACTCTCTACCATCATGCTAATTCCTTTTATGCCTTCGACATGCCAGAGGATCCTGACACAGCTTGGAATAAATAAAAAAGTGGATGATATGAAAATGGATATAGACGGAGTCTGGGGTAGTTTTGATGGTAATACAAAGACCGGGGAAAGGGAGATATTGTTTCCAAGGATCGAAGTTAAATAGATGTATTTTATAGACACACATGCCCATCTTGACATGCTAAAAAAGCTTACTCCTGCCGGAGCAGTCACAGCATCAAAGGAAGAGGGGGTCAGATATATTATTAATGTCGGCTCCAGTATAGATGGAAGCAAAAAATCACTGGAATATGCACAGAAGTTTCCAGAAGTATTTGCAAGTATCGGCATACATCCCCATTACGCTGAAGGCTTTGGCAATAAAGAAATAAAGATACTCAAGTCGCTTATCAGTGGCTACAATGAAGAAAGCGGTATTGATCCAGGAACAGATGCAAAAAGGCATAAAAAAGTATTGGCAGTGGGAGAGACCGGTTTTGATTTCTACCGTAATATAAGTCCCCGTCCTGATCAGGAAAGGGCATTCAGGGCCCAGATAGAGCTTGCCATAGAATATGATATCCCAATTATAGTCCATGATAGGGATGCCCACGTAGAGATTATGCGCATATTAAAGGACTATTCTGCCCGGAAGGGTTTTAAGGGAGTCATCCACTGTTTTTCGGGAGACACCGCCTTTGCCATGCAGTGTTTGGAACTGGGCCTCTATATCTCATATACCGGAATCATAACTTTTCCAAATGCTACAGATACTTTAGAAGTAGTGAAGAAGGTCCCATTAGAAAAGGTCTTCATTGAGACAGATACTCCATTTCTGGCTCCCCAGGCCAAAAGGGGAAAGGAGAATTTCCCGGGTTATGTCAGGTATATAGCGCAGAAAGTAGCTGAAATAAAGAATTTGTCTATAGAGGAAGTGGCAGAGATCACCTCAAAAAATGCGCAGGATTTCTTTGGAATAAATATCAATGACCATCAAGATTAGCTGGCGGGGATAATATTATGGGGCAATATATAAGCTCGCCAAAAAGAACATCCAAAATACTATCTGATCATGGGATAAGGCTAAGGAAAAGACTTGGCCAGAATTATATGATAGACACTAATAGCATAAAGAAGATGGTATCGCTTGCAGAAATAATACCGGGAGAAAACATTCTTGAGATAGGTTCCGGAATAGGCAGCCTCACAGAAATACTTCTTGAAAGCGGTGCAGGCAGGGTAATATGTATTGAGATCGACAGGAAAGTATCACAGGTCTTTAAGGATATTTTTTCAGACGGTATAAAAAGGGGTAGAGTAGAGTCAGTAATAGGGAATGCAATGGATATTGATTATGAAAGACTTACAATAGAGTATAATATAGAAAAGATGGTGTCCAATCTTCCCTATAAGATCGCAGCTCCGCTAATGCTAAAAATACTGAGAGAGGCTCCAACCATTAAACACTTCCTGGTCACAATACAGAAGGATATGGCCGATAGGCTTCTGGCAAAGGCCGGTGATAAGAATTACAGCTCCTATACTGTAAAATCCAATCTGCTGGCAGATTACAGACCGGGTTTTAAAATATCAAGAAACTGCTTCATGCCAAAACCATTTGTTGATTCAGTAGTAGTCGGGATCAGCCGGAGAACACTTCCAGAAGGATTTAGTAGCAATAATGATATAGAGAAGTTCTTTGGTCTTGTAAATAACTCTTTTCTTCACAGGAGGAAAAAATTATTGAACTCACTCGCTCTGAGCAAGGACCACAGGACAGAATTGGATAAAATTGCCGGACTCTTACCTGAAATCGGGAAGAACACAGAAGTGCGCGCACAGGACCTATCACTGGAGGATTATATTTTTCTTTTTAAGAACTTGTAGGTTATTATCTTACAGCTCTTTCATTTAGAACATACTTAAAATCAAGCTTGAATCTTTTGGCAATTGATTTAGCATCCTGTCTTATTCTATTAAAATCAAATTCATATTTATATTTTTTACCGAATAAATCTGACTGTTCCTTTATGAGCCCTTCCCTTTTACCATCAATGCCTATTTTTGTTTTTTCAACTTTAAATCCAAAGCCTGTTCCAAAATCATCGGCTCCGCCTGCGCCGATACCTGCTCCACTTTCTTTAAGGATCTCAAAAAATATCATTACTTTTTTATTTATATCAACTTTTAGTCTGCTGTGGTAAGTTAGTTTATCGGTCCGTAAAAAAGCTTTTCTCCGGGCTATGATAAGGTCAAGCAAAAAAATACCGCCCCTTTTTTCAACGAAATTATTTGGATACATTTTTCCTATCTTGATTAGTTCTTTTTTTATTTCTTCCATTTTCATCCTTTCATCTATAAAAACCTTTAGATATAATATTTAATTTTACTATGATATTATATAACAAAATGGAGACGAAAAATAAATTAAAAATAAGAGCCTCCGGGAAAATAAACCTTTATCTTAATGTATCCAAAAATCTGCGCAGTGATGGATATCATGAAATAAGATCTATTATGCAGAGCATAGGCCTTTCGGATGAGTTGACATATAAGGTAGAAGCTAATGGCAGTGTAATTGATCCAGCTAAACCCGATGGGATATATATAACTTCCAATGATATTAATATTCCCCTGGATGAAAAGAATCTTGTACACAAAGCGGCAGTAATAGTGCTTGATGAATTTAGATTGAAGGGTAAATATAAGATAAAAATAAATATTAAAAAACACATTCCCGTATGCGCCGGTCTTGCAGGAGGCAGCACAAATGCTGCTGCAACTCTGGTGGCTCTAAATGAGATCTTTGAGCTTAATATAAAATATCCGAGGCTTTTAAAGCTTGCAGCACATGTGGGCTCAGATGTCCCATTCTGCATAAAAGGCGGTACTGTTCTGGCAGGGGGAAGAGGTGAAAAGCTTGGTCAATTACAGGATCTTCCTTTTTATTGGCTTGTACTGGCTACTGATGGAAGAAAACTGCATACAAAAGATATTTATGAGATGTTCGACCTTATCGGTAAAGAAGTTAAGCCAAAGCATAGAGAGCTCATAAAAAATATTAAAGAAGGACAGTATAATATTTTATTTAATAATCTTGAAAATGATCTTGAAAAGGTAGTAATGACTGAAGATGAGAAAGTGAGATTATTAAAGGATAAAGCAAAAGAGTTTGGAGCTTTTGCAGCTCAGATGACAGGTAGCGGACCTACAGTTTTTGCATTTTGTGTAGATCTTATATCAGCCAGGAAAGTATTTAAGGGACTCAATAACCATGCCGATAGGGTATTTCTGACCCATACGGTACCAAATAGTCTTGTTATTATATAGTCTACTACAATATTACTCCCATGCTACTGCTATTTTTATGACTCTATATTGTATTATTATATATAAAAATTTATTACCTATCTGCATAAGAGTACATACTGGATTTCAATTGAATTTTGATAGAATCTGATATAGAATTTATTATTCTCCGCTGGGGAGTAGCCAAGTGGTAAGGCAACGGGTTTTGATCCCGTGAATCAGAGGTTCGA
>Ga0255371_10201_pt1 | contig 11511 bp, 9 predicted proteins | sample ANMaggSSYBR01I12_FD_182097 | JGI IMG/M metagenome (GOLD analysis project Ga0255371, IMG submission 182097) | Sediment cell enrichment communities from methane seep in Santa Monica Basin, California, United Staets - ANME aggregate JGI... | ecosystem: Environmental > Aquatic > Marine > Cold seeps >...
ATCACCCTGAAAGTCTCTAACTCAATGTTTGTCAGGTGATGCCCCAGATCATCAAGAGACCTGGGTCTGTGATATATATCCCTGATCATTTCATATCCATCCTTTCGCACCCTTTCAACATTCTTTTGGATCTCTTCTTTTGGGATAAGATACCTTGATAGCACCCTGGAAAATATCTCAATAGAGGTTTCGAATTCTGCCGGTATCACTTCATCGGCACCCAGTTCGTATAGTTCTTCCAGTTCGCTGACATAGCGTATACGGGTAATTATATAGATTCCGGGATTTAGTTTACGTGCATTCTTGACCATCATGCGGGTATGTGCAGCATCACATATGGCAACAACCAGTATCTTTGCTTTTGAGATATTAGTAAGTTTAAGGATATCCTCTTTTGAGGCATCGCCATAGAATATGGGCAAACCTTTCCTTTTTTCAGATATCACAATTTCAGGGTTCATTTCCACCACTACAAAGGGGATTTTCACGGCAGACAGCACACTTGAAAGATTTCTTCCGTTTATACCGTAGCCAGCGATAACCACATGTTTTTCAATTTTAGACCCTATTATTTCTTTCCGGATGTGATCAGATTCCTTACCATGACGGGTTATAAAGTCCTCTATCCTTGGCCCCATCTGGATCATGAATGGCGTAGCTATCATGGTCAGTATAGCAGAGGCCAGGAATACCTGGTAAATATCATTATTCAACAGGCCATGCTGGATACCTATCAACGAGAGCACGAAAGAGAACTCACCGATCTGGGCAAGGGAAAGTCCTACAAGGAAGGCGGTATGTAGGGGATATTTCAATACAACGGTAGTGATCATGGTCAGCATGAACTTGATCAGGATAATTATGATAACTACATACAGTATAATTGAAAAATTATCCAGTACAAATCCCATGTCCAGAAGCATGCCTATTGATATAAAGAATAAGCTATTGAACACGTCCCTGAGGGGCAGTATCTCGCTGAGCGCCTGATGGGAGAACTCAGATTCCGAGATGATCAAACCAATTATGAATGCCCCTATGGCAAGTGATAATCCTGCCATAGAAGTCAATGTAGCCGTACCCAGACATATCACGATCATACCCAGGAGGAACAGTTCCCTGTTCTGGGTCCTGACAATGTGGTATAATACGGTGGGTACAATGAACCTTCCTGCTACTATTAATAATAAAACGATTGCAAGAGCTTTTAGTATCGAGAATATCATGGCAGATGACGATGTGCCGGCAGTACCTGCAAGTAATGGTACAAGCAGGACCATCAGGATAATGCCCAGGTCCTGGAATATCAGAATACTAAGAGTAACTCTTCCGTTCGGACTCTCCATTTCAGCCCTCTCAGACAGTATACGGAGTACAATGGCTGTGCTGCTCATTGATACTAAAAATCCTAGGAATATCGCAATTCCCATGGATTGTCCTGCCGCAAGTGCGATCAAAGTCACAACTACAATGGTCAGGAGCACCTGCATCCCACCCCCCATCACGATAGTTCTCCTGGATCTTATCAATTCTTGTAGTGAAAACTCGATACCTATTGTGAACAGTAATAGTATGACCCCTATCTCAGCAAACAGTTCGATCATTGCCTGGTCTTTTACCAGACCAATTACGGAAGGACCGATTATCACACCTGTGACAAGATATCCTACAATAGGGACGATACGCAGTTTATGAAATAAGAAAACAATGCCTATTGACAGGCTGAAGATCAATACAAAATCGGTTAATATTGCAACAGTTTCTAAAGTCACATCGTACTATTTTGTAATATCTAATATATTTAAATAACCCCTGTCACTTAAGCTAATAAATTCAAAAGTATTATTGACGATGTTATTTTTTCCGGCAGAGTCCTTAGCAGTATACAATGCTGGAGCTCATCAAATAAATAGCGTTTTATTGTGGTAATGACTACAATATCCCAGATGGAAACACACCTACTCCAACAGGAGACTGATAAGCAGACCACTGATTTTATCACCCATCCGCTTATTAAACCGGATGCTATCGAGCAGAGGCTGTACCAGCTCAACCTGGCCGCAGCCGCACTTAAGCAGTCCACACTTGTGGTGCTGCCTACGGGCCTTGGTAAGACCATAGTGGCCCTGATCGTCATAGCCAACCGGCTCCAGGCAATGAGCGGTAAAGTCATAATTTTATCTCCCACCAAACCCCTGGTTGAGCAGCATGCCTCATTTTTGAAAAAGTTCATGACTCTGCCGCCTGATGAGATCGTGGTGTTCACAGGCAGTATACCATCCGCAAAACGCATAGTGCTTTGGAAGGATGCCCGCATAGTGGTTTCCACACCCCAGGTAATAGAGAACGACCTGTTATCGCACAGGATAGACCTGTCTGATGTAGTCCATATTACCTTTGACGAAGCACACAGGTCAGTTGGTAACTATGCTTATGTCTATATAGCCGAAAAATACCAGTTTCAGGCAAAAGACCCGCTGGTATTGGGCATAACAGCCAGTCCGGGTGCCAGCAGCGAGAAGATAGAGGAGGTCTGCCGCAACCTATCCACATCAAAAGTACAGGTAAGAACCGATGACGACCCTGATGTCAAGCCCTATGTCCACTATCGTGACCTTGAATGGCGGCATATTACTGTTCCAGTGGAAATTAAGGGGTTGAAGGATTCTATGCAGCGAGTTTTAGATAACAGGATTGAACAACTGACTAAACTGGATTTTATTGACCCGAACAGGAAATATCTGAATAAACGGGAACTTCTGGACCTCCAATCCAGGCTTCAGTCCAGATTGAGAAGTGGGCCGGACCAGCAGGTGTTCAAGGCCATATCCCTGGTGGCAGAGATACTAAAAGTAAGCCATGCCATCGAGATAACTGAGACCCAGGGACCTGAGGCACTTACTAAATATTTCGAACGGCTGGAGCATGAGGCGGGTTCAAAATCCGGCAGTAAAGCCTCCCGCAGGCTGGTGGAGGATGTGCATATGCGCCAGGCCATGTACGCACTCAAGGAAATGGATGTCACGCACCCAAAGCTTGAGATCGTTAAGGATATTGTGTCCGGGCAGCTGCGTAACAATCCCGATTCCAGGGTGATAATTTTCACAAATTATAGGGATATGTCAGAACTGGTGACCCGGAATCTGGAGGGTGTTGACAACGTGCGCCCGGTCAGGTTCGTGGGGCAGGCGAGCAAGTACAAGGATACGGGCCTGACCCAGAAACAGCAGGTAGAGATACTGGATAAGTTCAGGTCGGGAGAATATAATGCCCTGGTGGCCACCTCAGTAGCAGAGGAAGGGCTTGATATCCCTGCCACCGATCTGGTACTGTTCTACGAACCCGTACCCTCAGAGATTCGCAGTATCCAGCGTAAGGGCAGGACGGGACGCAGTCATGCAGGGAAGGTGGTGGTGCTGGTGGCCAAGGGTACAAAGGATGAGGCATATTACTGGAGCAGCCGCCGTAAAGAGAAGACCATGAACAGCAAGATGCGTCAGTTGAGCGATACCAGAAATGCCCAGACGTTTGGTGAAACACCAGGTATTCCGGGTACTGGAATGCTGAGGACTCCAGGGACGTTGGGGACGCTGGATACAGGGGTGATGGGGACATCAGAGCAGTCGGGGATAACGGGGGTACCGGGTACGCCGGAGAAGCCGGGGATGGCGGGGGCATCAGAACAGTTGGAGATGTTGGGGGTACAGGGGGTGCCGGAACAGCCTGCAGAAAAAGCAGGACAAAAACAACTGCTCGATTATTCAGGTGAAAAACTGCAGATATATGTAGACCGGCGCGAGATACGCTCTGGCGTGGCCCGGGCTCTTGAGAGTGACGGGACTGATGTCATACTGACCACACTGGAAGTGGGGGATTATATCGTAAGTGACAGGGTGGCTATCGAGCGTAAGACTGATGTGGACTTTCTGGATTCTATTATTGATAAGGACAGGAACATTTTCGGGCAGCTTTCTGACCTGGCCAGGACCTATGACAGGCCCGTACTTATTATCGAAGGTGCCAATCTGTATACGGCCAGGCAGATACATCCCAACGCCATAAGAGGAGTGCTTGCATCCATTGCAACTGATTTCGGTATTCCGATAATAAGCACCAGAGATGCCCAGGATACGGCGGCCCTTATCCAGGTGATAGCAAAACGTGAGCAGGTGGATGAAAAACGCACGCCAAGTCTCCATGGCAGGAAAACGGCAATGACGTTGAGTGAGCAGCAGAAATATATTATATCTTCCATATCCAATATAGGCCCCGTCGCCGCACGCAAGCTGTTGCAGCATTTCGGGAGTGTGGAAAGTGTAATGAGGGCTGGTCCGGATGAACTGATGGAAGTGGAATCCATCGGCCCGAAAACAGCACAGCGTATCAGGGAAGTGGTTGGAAGCGTGTACAAAGGATAAAGTATTGCAGGATTGTTATTACAATGACGGTACAAGGGCACAGGGTAAGGATTCAACACAGGCTGTCTCAAAAACAACTTTTCACGATACCTTGAAGTTCTGGCAGAAATTCCCGCTATGGCTGTAAACGCATACAAGCGAAAGCTTGTTTCTTTACTATTCCGTAAACATTTTATGATATTACATGCTTCTACTCGCCATGTCATAAAGCAAATCAATGACGAGCGGCGATATAATTTTAGACAGCCTGGATGAAAATAGGATAAGAGAGCGGGAATTGCTGGACTTATGGGGGTTTTGGGACAGCCTGCCACCACAACGCATGAGAGCATGTGCACAATTAAGGCGGTAACGGAAGTCAAAACATCTAAGTTGATTGAGTGTTAAATAAAATCCATGAAATCCATAAAATGGCAAATCTTCTTCGGCACGGCATTGGTCCTGTTATCAGCACTCTGGTACTTCGTACATTATCTGGTCTTCCATGACGCCCATCACATCTTAATCTACCTGATAGGGGACATCGCATTCGTTCCCATCGAAGTCCTGCTGGTCACCCTGATAATACACCAACTGCTCGATAGGAAAGAAAAACATGCCAGACTGGAAAAACTGAACATGGTCATAGGAACTTTCTTCAGCGAGGTGGGGACCAGACTGCTCACCCTCTTTTCAGACCACGACCCGGGCCTGGACGGAATCAAAGAAGGGCTCATAGTGACAGGTGATTGGTCTGACCAGGATTTTTCCAGTGCCGATAAACATCTGAGGAATTATGAATTTAATGTTGATATGGCACAAATAGATCTGGTTAAACTGCACGATTTCTTAATAGGGGGGAGGGATTTCATGGTGAGGCTGCTGGAAAATCCTGTCCTGCTTGAACATGAATCCTTCACAGAACTACTCAGGGCAGTGTTCCACCTCACAGAGGAGCTGGCCAGCAGGGAGGATGTAACCCAACTGCCAGATTCCGATTATGAACACACCTGGGTGGCGACATAAAACGGGCATATACCCTGCTGGTCCACTCTTGGCTGGATTATATGAAATACTTGCAAGGCAATTACCCTTACCTGTTCTCCCTGGCCATGAGAAGGAATCCCTTTGACCAAGAAGCTTCACCAGTAGTAAAATAGATACACAATGATTTCTAACGCTAAACCAGGAATAAGGTCAAACGTTGCAACGGCACACCCAACCGCAGCTCTGCTGCGGGGTATAGTTATTTAGATTATTTAATGGGAAATGCATTTGAAAACTAAAAAACAAAACTCATGTGAACTATTATATGCAAATGTGAAAATATGTGGATTCATTTGGGTTTTGGGACAGCCTGAACAGTAATATTTATGAAACAAATGATAAAGAACCTTGGGCCTATTGTTCAATGTCTTCATGTGTGACGAGATAATATGCATCATAAAGTACATCGAAGTCCATGATCTTCTGGTTCATTACACCCCGGCTGTAAGCGTAAGCAGCCTCGGTGTTTTTCTGCTGGAATAGATATTCTTTATTATTTATCTTGACTACTTTGAAAACGTCTCCATTTTCCTCAGACCCTACCTGGAGAATATCTCCAGGTACTAAGTCCTTCACAAGATTTGGTCTTGTTTTTGTCTTAATGCCGTATTCTATACTCATTTGATTACCTTCACGAATTACTTGGTATGGTTACGCCTGGGCTGCATTGGTTACTATCAGCTTCAATGCATAAGCTGATGTGGGTATACCTACCAACGGCAATCTATGATTTATATGTATCGTCCACACGACAGTAACCAAGTGCCTGCCAAATCAGGCACACCATGAAGAAAAGCCCGAAGCCCAGGGTAGCAAACACCAAAAAACTATAATACTAACAAGTTCAAAAATGAGATTAGATGTCAGGTGCAATGAAAAGCATATATGCAACAATAACCAATCACGTCCAGATGGTAGGATATAGGGAGGTTGTAGAAGCTCACGGCAGAGCCAGAGGTTTGGCAGGATTTGTTTTTAATGATGTGGATGGATCAGTTAAAGTTATGGCCAGTGGTCTGGAATCTGTTTTAAACGAATTTATTCATGATTTGAAGTCAGACCGCCCAGACACTACCATAGATACCATTGAGATTATTGAAGATATCGCGTTGCCGTCACCATTTGGCAGGATTGCCGTGGATGATGTTTTGGAGTACATGGCACGGTTTGATAAAGGCATTGGAATATTAACCGAACATACTACTTTACTAAAAGACCAAAGTTCAACATTAACCGAGCAAACCGCATTACTAAAAGAAAATACGCAGGTATTACATAGTATGAATAAAAAACTCGACACTCTACCCGGAAGAATCGCCGAAGCTTTGAAAAAATAATTTTATTTCCGCTCATGTAGGGCAGGTAAGCCATTAATATTTTCCCAGTCGTATGTTTTGCCTTCCTGCAGGTTGAATAATCGCACTATTTCAGGAGTAGCCACTGAGGTTTCCGTTGCAATGACATATGATAGCGAGTCGGCAATTTTTTGGCTCTTCGCTCTATAAGAAGTTGCCGAGCAAATTTGTGAACATAATGCACGTATCTGGAGAGTTGTGGATCATTATGTCAAAGAAGCTAGATCTCAAGAAGACTTTTCGGATGTCACTGTAATTGGAATTGATGAGACTTCGTGTGCCAAAGGGCACAAATATGTTACACTTGAAGTGGATTTCGACACATCTAAAGTAATTCATGTTTGTGAAGGAAAAGACTCTAATACTGTTTCTATCTTCAAAAAAGACTACAAAATACACAGTGGAAATCCTGAGAATATTCACTCTGTCTGTTGTGATATGTCCCCTGCTTTTATAAGTGGTATTCATGCTGAATTTCCTAATGCAGCAATCACTTTTGATAAATTTCATGTAACGAAGATGGTAAATGAGGGAATTGATAAAGTCAGGCGAGAAGAAGTGGTGGTAAACCAAAGTCAAAAAAAAACCAGATATATCTGGCTAAAAAATCCGGATAACTTAACCGAAATGTAAAAAGAGACATTAGGTAGCCTCAAAGACATGAATTTGAAGACTGTCAGGGCTTACAACCTGAAGTTAAGTCTTCAGGAATTCTGGAGTATCAATGACCGCCTTCTTGCTGAAGATTATCTTAAAAAATGGTATTTTTGGGCTACGCATAGCAGATTAAAACCGATGATTGAGGTTGCAAAGACCATTAAAGCTCATTGGAATGGAATATTAAATTATTTCGATTCAAGAATTAATAATGCTATATTAGAGGGAACTAATAGCGTTATACAACTATTAAAAGCGAACTCACTGTCAATTCCACAAATGCCTTCGAATTCATTCAGGAGTAGTGCGACGGAGTGCTTTGAAGCACAAGAAAAAAAGATAATCAAACAAAATACCAAAGAGAATAAAAAAGAAAACAACGCCGGTAAAAACACACTCAACCGGCATAAATCCAATAGCGATGCCTAATCGACCTTAATCGATTTCTTATCAGACCTGTCGTACTTGAACACCACTTCCAGCACTCCATTCTTATAAGTGGCCTTTGCCGAATCAGCCAGCACCCTGGCAGGCAGTTCCACACGTTCGGAATACTTCCGGTCCTCATTCTTTGCCTTAATGTTCAGCACAGTCCCGGAAATCTCAAGGCTGACATCCTCCTTGGTAATACCAGGCATTTCCACAACCACATGCAAGCTATCCTCAGCTTCCATGATATCAACAAGAGGCTTGCGCACACCCGGCTCCACATGTGTAGCACCACCATGATGCTCCAACCCAAGCCCGGAGAACATTTCATCCTTCAAACTCACGTTACCGAACTCCCTGATCTCAGGCGGTTCGTTCCCGTGCTGGGTCATGGAATAGCCCCATATAATGGGCTCACCCATCTCTTCAGTATCGATCCTGGATTCGAACATACCTCTGATCATGTCATCCATATCTCCGAAAATATCCTCAAATAAATCCTTTCGTCGTCCATTTCGCATTATCAATCACCTTGTTAATTTATTTTCATGCATATATCTTGTATTTTTCCTCAGTTTCATCCTTTGAACCCACAATAGCATACCTGGCGAATTCAATGGCAAGCTTTTCATAATCCTGGAGTTTACCACTGGACGTAGTGGGCTTAACCCGGGTCATGGCACTATCGAAATTGTCCATTGTGATGACAATGGAATCCTTGATATTTTTAGCATCTTCCCTGTCCATACCGGGCGTGATCTTCTCCCGGAGTGCCATAATAGATGCTTCCCGGCAAATGGCCTCGATATCAGAACCCACATATCCGTCTGTCATCCTGGCCAGCTCGGTCAGGTCCACTTTGTCATCCAGCGGTTTGCTATCCAGGTGTATCTCAAAGATGGTCTTCCTGGCATCAACACAAGGCGGCGTTACATAGATCAACCGGTCCAGTCTTCCAGGTCTGAGCAATGCCGAATCCACCATATCAGGCCTGTTGGTAGCTGCTATTACCAGTACATCCTTAAGTTCCTCCATGCCGTCCATTTCAGTCAATATCTGGCTGATGACCCGTTCAGTGACATGGCTGTCGGAACTTGTTCCCCTGATAGGTGCAATGCTGTCCACTTCGTCAAAGAATATGATCGCCGGACTGGCCTGTTTAGCCTTCCTGAAAGTCTCACGTACGGCTTTCTCACTCTCACCAACGTACTTACTCAACATCTCAGGTCCCTTGATGCTGATGAAGTTAGCCTCACTCTCGTTGGCTACTGCCTTGGCGAGCATGGTCTTGCCTGTACCCGGAGGCCCGAAAAGCAGTATACCCTTGGGTGGTTTTGTGTTGATGGCCTCGAAAGCTTCAGGGTACTTAAGCGGCCATTCCACTGCCTCTATCAATTCCTGTTTGATGGCATCCAGTCCACCGATGTCGGTCCACCGCACCTGGGGTACCTCAAAGAACACTTCCCTCAATGCTGAGGGTTCGATATTCTTAAACGCCTCATCGAAATCCTTGTTAGTAACTTCCAATTTTTCTATGACTTCAGCAGGGATCTCCTCATCCATATTGATCTCAGGAAGGAACCTTCGAAGTGCGTGCATGGCCGCTTCTTTACAAAGTGATGACATGTCGGCACCCACAAACCCATGTGTACGCTCCGCAATCCTTTTCAGTTTGCCTGCATCGTTACCTTCATCAATAAGTTCAGGGGATAGGGGCATGCCCCTTGTGTGTACCTGTAATATCTCCAGTCTGCCGTTTATGTCAGGGATACCGATCTCGATCTCCCTGTCGAACCGTCCGCCACGTCGCAGAGCCTCATCAATGGCATTTGGCCGGTTTGTAGCCGCAATTACAATTACCTCGCCCCTGCTCTTCAACCCATCCATCAGGCTGAGCAACTGTGCCACTACCCGGCGTTCGACCTCACCTGTGACCTCACCACGTTTTGGTGCGATACTGTCAATCTCATCAATGAATATGATTGTAGGTGCGTTCTTTTCTGCTTCATCAAACATATCCCTGAGATGTTTCTCACTCTCACCGTAGTATTTGGACATGATCTCGGGACCGCTGATGGATACGAAATTAGCATCTGTCTCATTAGCCACTGCCTTAGCTATCAGGGTCTTGCCTGTTCCAGGCGGACCATGTAGCAGTACGCCTTTAGGCGGGTCAATTCCCAGTTTCTGGAAAAGTTCGGGATGGCGCAGTGGGAGTTCGATCATCTCCCTGACAAGTTCGATCTCGCGCCTTAAACCCCCGATATCTTCATAAGTTGTCTTTGGCGACCCTTTAAGCTTGCTTTCATCCACAATCTCATCCTTGAGGTTGATGGCTGTGCTCTTTCCCACAAATACAGGGCCGTTAGGGCTGGTAGATAATACCACGAAGTTCAGAGGGTTGCTGACTGTCTCTACCCTGATCTGCTGTCCCTTATTTATAGGCCTGCCTTCAAGCAGCCTGTGGATATACTGGGCACCGCCTACCAGCCTTATGGCCTGGGTAGGTGCAAGTGTAACCCTCTTTGCTTCTTTAGCCTCTGCTTTCTTGATCTTTACTTTGTCATCCAGACTTGTCCCGGCATTATTACGAATATTACCATCGATCCTGATCAGGTCATTTCCTCGATCTTCAGGATAAGCAGGCCATACGATGGCATATGTGGTATCCTTACCAACAATCTCTATATAATCGCCGCTTACCAGTCCGAGCAGTTCCATCTTTTCCCGCTCGATACGTGCGATGTCGCGTCCCACATCACGGTGGTGGGATTCCGCAACCCTGAGTGTCAGTTCCTTAGCCATTTTTTTGCCTCCTTTACTTATTCTTATAGATTATATCTATTAATGACTAGTATTAATTACTTGTTGCTTTAGATAAGGGTCAATAACTGCCTGTTGTTTATTTGCCGTTCGTTTATTATTCCTCTGTCCATCAGTGACCGGATAGGTTCTTCCATGAAATATTCGGGCAGCCCCATGCTCATGGAAAGGGAGCGCATATCCTGCGGTTTTTTCAGGACCGCCATCAATATCTCCTCTTCAGGGTAGTTCTCTACCACTTCATGGATCCATTTGACACACTCTGCCATAACATCAGTCATTTCCCCTTCGATCTTGTGCTCCTGGTCTGCAAGCTGCCGCCTCCGGGATTCCAGTTCGAACAATTCCGTGTTCAGTTTTTTCAAAGTCTCAATGGATTCTGAATCATCCGTGGGACCCCGGTGGGGACTTTTCGGCTTTTCCGATTGTGGCTGCTGCAGGACCGTGCATGTTTCCATAGTATAGGAGTACGGCGACACAAATACTTCCAGTTTCAGGTTCTCTATTATGTGGTAGTATTTGCGCCGCTGTTTATTGGTTTTTGCACGGATCAGTCCGGTCTGCTCAAGCTGCTCCAGATGCCCCAGTATTGCCTTGGGACCTACACCAAGGCGCTCAGCGATCTCGCTTACATAGTAGGGCCTGGAGGCGAGTAGTTGGATTATATTCCTCCTGTTCTCGTTCCCAAGCAAATCCAGCAGTTGTGTTGACTCCATAGACCTTTTTATCCTGATATTTGAGTGATTATTCACATATAGTTAGTAACATCAGGTTACTAACCGATAGTTATTAACATTTGGTTA
>Ga0255371_10202_pt1 | contig 11510 bp, 6 predicted proteins | sample ANMaggSSYBR01I12_FD_182097 | JGI IMG/M metagenome (GOLD analysis project Ga0255371, IMG submission 182097) | Sediment cell enrichment communities from methane seep in Santa Monica Basin, California, United Staets - ANME aggregate JGI... | ecosystem: Environmental > Aquatic > Marine > Cold seeps >...
GGCTCTCAGGCATACTTGCTTAAAATAAACGCTGAAGGAGATTCGATATGGAGTCAAACATTCCCAAATGAATATGGAAGTTCACTGCATGATATTGTCGAATTGGATAATTCGGATTTACTCATGATACAGCGGGTTTTTCTTATACCTTATGCTTCTAAAATAATTTATGCCGATGCGATAGGAAATATTTATTGGACTATACCTGCTTCTGCCAACGAATCTAAAACCATCCACTTGGTTTCGGACTATGAGTTTTATGTGGCCGGTTTTAATGGATTAGTAAATTATTCACACTGCATATTAACGAAATATGATATTCTTGGAAATGTAGTTTTAAATGAAGAATATACTTCGTTTAATGGGGTCAATTTATGCTCTACTGTTTCGCAGGATGAAAATATTTATATGGCGGGCATGCATGAATATGCGTATTCCTATTATGCCAGCATCATGAAGTCTGACTTAGAAGGTCAGTTGCTCTGGGAAAATTCCTATTTTGAAATAGCCTGGAGTTCTGTAACATCTATATTGCCTGTAGAAAATAATAAAATTATTGCTTGTGGCGTATACAATGACGAACTTTTTCTTTTGAGAATAAATGAACTGGGAGATTCAATTACAAGCATAAAATTCAATGAATACAATATGCAGCAAGGAAATGCCATGATTCTACTGGAAGATCACCTTCTTATAGCTGGTTCTCATTTCAATTGGGGAGGAGGACGTGATGTTTACTTCCTGAAATTACATTTGGATACATTGTCAACAGGGATTGTAAATCCAAACGTAATCCAGGAATCAGCGTTGGTTATTTTTCCTAATCCTGCTAAGGATAAATTAAATGTTGAAGTCCCTTTAGGATTCCGCAATCAGGATGCTGAACTGGTGATCATGGACATGCTGGGCAATATAATTATGCATAGCAAATATTTTAGGAAATGGAATATTGAAATAGATATTTCAGGCATTAAACCTGGTTTGTATTATATTTCAGCTTATACTTCCGAAGGATCATTCATAACTAAGAAATTCTTAAAAAATTAGCCGGTCAAAGTATCTATATTTTTCTCTAATCTGCCGGTTTGATTAAAATATTTGTTAGTAAGAATTCGAAAAACAGTCTCTTATTATGACATAGTAATATTCTTATTTGCGATTAACTACATTTTATGTAGTTTTGTGCAAACGAAATGAAAACAACTAAAATATCACATAATTACATTTCCGATTACCTTATTGAAGTCCGTTCAAAAGGCCGGTTTGCTATAACATTAGAAGAACTACGGAGCAAATTTGATGTTTCTGAAAAGGCTCTGCTTCAGAACATATACCGCTTAAAAACCAAAAATCAAATTGCCCAGATTCGTAGGGAGTTTTATGTTATCATCCCACCCCAATACTCAAACAGTGGTATGTTACCACCTTCTCTTTTCATTGACGACATGATGAAATTCCTTGACAAAGATTATTATGTTGGACTTTTCTCTGCAGCTGCCTTGCATGGAGCTAGCCATCAACAACCTATGGAATTTCATGTGATAACAAAAAAACCTGCTTTGCGAAACATTAAAAATCAAAAACTCGTCCTCAATTTTTTTACCAAAGGAGACTGGGATAAAGACCAAATAATTGAAAAGAAAACGGAAGCCGGTTACATAAACGTTTCAACACCTGAATTGACTGCATTTGACCTTGTACAGTATAATAAGAAAATTGGCGGACTGAATCGTATCCTCCCTATCCTTGAGGACTTAACAGAAGAAATGAAGCCATCTTTTATGGCAAGAACAGCAAAGACACAAAAGACAACTACAATACAACGACTTGGATATCTGCTGGATGAGATTGGAAAAGGAACCATGTCTAATTCATTGTATACAACAATAGAAAAGAAAAAACTAAAGGAAATACCTCTGTCTCTTGCTCATTCAAACAGGATTGGTGATATAGATGAACAATGGAAAATAATCATCAACACCGAACTTGATATTTAATGATTCCAAGACGATACATAGAAGAATGGAAAGAATTCGCTCCCTGGCCGGAAGATGCACAGGTAGAACAAGATCTGGTTATTGAGAAAGCCCTGGTTCAAATATTTTCCAACCCATTTTTACAAGAACGTTTGGCTTTCAGAGGAGGTACAGCCTTACACAAGATATTCCTGAATCCGCGGGTGCGATATTCAGAAGATATTGACCTGGTGCAGATCAAACCTGAGCCTATCAAAGACACTTTGGCTGCTGTAAGAGAACAGCTTGATTTCCTGGGACACCCTTCAGTTAAACAAAAAGCCAATAACAATACACTGGTTTACAGGTTTGAATCTGAAATTCCACCGGTTATTAATCTTCGTTTGAAAGTTGAAATTAATTGCCGGGAACATTTCACTGTAATGGGTTACAAAGAAATTGAATACCAAATTGAAAATAGCTGGTTTGATGGCGCTTGTAAAATTATATCCTTTGAAGCCGAAGAAATGTTAAGCACAAAGTTACGCGCGCTTTATCAACGAAAAAAAGGGCGCGACCTTTTTGACCTTCATTTTGCCCTTAGTAATTTGGATTTAGATACTGACAACATTGTAAAATGTTACAGGAAATACATGGCTTTTTCAGTGGATAACCCGCCAACTAAAAGGCAGTATCTCCGAAACATGGAGCAAAAACTTCAAGACCCGGACTTTGAGGGAGACATTTACGCTCTGCTACGACCCGGCGTGGAATACGACCAAAATAAGGCGTATGAATTGGTTAAAAGAGAACTCATAGAAATAATATAATTTTATCCACAAATGGATTTAAAGTACCTTTTCTCCGACAGCTTCCGCAGAACAGCAGATATTGCTGTTGCAACCATTGGCAATAATCCTGAGATTTTAAAAAGGTGTTGGATTTTGCTATGGAAGATAGGGGAGTGTATGCTATGAGAGCAGCGAGGGTAATTAACCTGGTGCTAATCTCTATCCGGAATTGATATTGACGCAGAACTCTAAACACAAAACACTGAACTAATTTTTTGTATCACTTTTCAATTATAACAAACTCCGTCCTCCTGTTCATGGCCCTTCCTTCTTCGGTTGCATTTGTATCAATCGGTTTGGATTCACCAAATCCTTTGTGATCGATCCGGTTTATGTCAACTCCCAATTTAATGAGGTATTCTAAGACAGCTTTGGCTCTGTTTTCTGAAAGATTAAGGTTATCCTCTCTCTTACCGATATTGTCGGTATGGCCCTGAATGGAGACCTTCATCGTAGGATTGGTCAATAAAAACTGGTAAAATTCCTCGATTACTACCATTGATTCAGGTTTTAGTTCAACCGAATTAAAGTCAAAGTAAATATCATTCAGGCGGTATGATTTTCCAACTTCAATAGCTTTTAAATCGACGAATATGTCCAGAGGCTTTGTGTTCCTCGGGTTAATTTTTGAAATATAATTTGATTCCTGAACATAACCTTTCTTCTTCACGGTCATAATGTAATCATCCCTAAACAGCACTACAGTTATATACTCACCGGTGATTGAGTCAACAGGAATTTCAGTTATTCTTTTGGATTCTACATTTTTCAATTCAACCATTGTATTTTTAAATCCATCATTTTCCGGATCACTGATTTTTCCTTTTAAAAACAATACCTTTTCCGGGCGGGCCTCTTCGTAAAGGTCAAATGAATATAAATCCCATCCCCCAAAACCTTCGAATTTATTGGAAGCAAAGTATCCGTAATGTCCATCCGTGCTAACAAAAAATCCAACATCATCATCATAGGAATTAATTGGATATCCGATATTTTTGGGATTATTCCACGAACCATCGGCATTTAATTTTGCATAAAAAATGTCGTATCCACCCAGTCCCATTAATCCATCAGAAGAGAAGTACAATGTTTGACTGTCGGTATGAATAAAAGGTGATTTTTCATTGCCATTAGAATTTATAATAGGGCCAAGATTCTCAGGAATACTCCATTCCCCTTCATCACGCTTAATGGTTTTGTAAATATCGTAACCTCCAAAACCTCCATCCCTGTCACTGACAAAATATAAAGTTTTGCCGTCAGAAGTTATGGAAGGCTGTGATTCCCATGAATTGTTACGATTTACATTTTCACCGATACTTTCAATTAATGTCCAGGTTCCATTAATATTTTCTGAATAGCAAATATCGCAGTTGTAGTATCGCAGGTCTTTGGTGTACTTGCATAGTGTGTAAAACAGCAATTTGTTGTCGATAGTGATTGTTGCACCTCCTTCGTTATCATGCTTGTTGAAAGGAAAAGGCATTAAATCACCCCTTGTAAATTCGTCATACTCACGTTCACTATAATAAAACCGTTCCTTGAATGTCATTTGTGGAGTAATGTTATCCCTGCTCGGTGGAATCTTTATTTTTCTTGTAAAAAGTGCCATTTCATTGTCCGGCGAAATAATGGTTAGATATTCATCATATTCTGTTGATATTCCGGGAACAGGTTTTGGATTAAACGGAACAGGGTTTTTTAAAATGCCATCATAGAACTTTGAAAAGTCCTGCAGTGTTATGGCATCTTCGTAATCTTCATCAGTTTTTATTTTATCTACGTCATCCAGGAAAATAGAAATGTAATCATAAGCAGCTTCGTAATCCTGGGCTCCATAGGCAATTCGTGCCAAATGATAATAGGCATACACATCATAGTTTGGACAAACCTGAACTACTTTCAGGAAATTCTCTCGTGCCTCTGCAAGGTTCATGCGCCTTTCTTTAATGTAGATCAATCCCAAAACATAATAAGCATCCACATAGTCAGGCTCTATATCAATCACGTCATTTAAAAGACCGATACTTTCAGAATATGTTCTTTGCCTGAAAGCCTTGATGGCTTTATCATAGACTTTGTTGGCCCTGTTGTTTTTATATTCAGGACAAAGATCAGATTCCTGAGCTTGAGTTTGCAAGGGAAAATTTAAGCTTAAGAATATTCCAAGTATAAATATACTTAGACTATAATAATGGAATGATTTAAATGAAGGAATATGATTGATTTTATTTCTAAAAATTTGACCTAACATTATAATAAGAGTAAATCAAAAACAGAATTAGTTCTTTTACCACAAAACATTAAGGTTATCAACAAAGTTGCACTAAGGTCTAAAGTTTAATAGAGTAATATCATTTCTAATTCTGAAAGTAGTATTTGTACAAGGCAAAATATACTTTGCGTTCCTTCGTGATAAACTTTGCGTGACATTGCGGTTATATTTTTAAAATCATTTCCCTAACAATTTATCCGCTTCTTTCTGTGCATTTTTCTTTAGATTACCTGCTTCCCGCTTTGCCTTATTTACCAACCCGTTTGCCTGCTTATCCGCTTCAGAAATTAATTTATTTGCATTATTATCCGCTTCCTTGGTAAGTAATTTTGCTGATTCTTTGGCAGCAGCTTCAGCAAGAAATCCATTTTTCTTTCCTTCTGCAATAAGACTGGCGCCTTGTTTGTCAGCTTCATCCGTTAGTTTTTTTGCAGCATCTGAGGCTGTTTTCCGAAGATTGTCAGCTTGTTTTTCAGCTTCTCCAATTATTTTCTGTGCTTGTTGATCAGCCTCATCCAATATTTTTTGAGCTTGCTCCCTCGCTTGCTGACTGATCTCTTCTTTCTTCTTTTGGATTTCCTCTTTAATTTGCTCTGTAACATCTTCAACAAGGCTTTTGCCTGTTTGCTTTAAGGCTGTTTTAATTTCAGGATTGGTCAATGTTCCACCGATCAGCAGATCAAGGGAAACGGTTTCACCCAGACTGAAATTAGCGCCCTTTGCATTTACCTGGTTCACAAGATCATTCAAAATATTATTGGCAGTTGATCCGAAGGCATCTCTTGGAATATTCATGTTCAATGCATACTCAATGGATTGGTCAAACCCTGTCCATCCACCTAATGTAGCACTGTATTTATTTATGTTAACATCAAACGGATCAATCATTATTTTTCCATCCAGGAATTCAAATTGAAGTAGGATTTTTTCTATGTCAAAACTTTTCAGGCTTTCCATCTTGAGTATATCCCCAATTTTATCCAGGGTATTTACATCAGCAATCTTTACTGTACCTGTTTCTAATTCTCCATTACCCAACATTGTCTTAAAATCCGGCATCATATTTTGTGTCAGGTTCGATTTCAGTTTTACAGTGGTAGATAATTTTCCTGTTGTTTTTTTAGCAATCGGGGCATATTTCGAAACAATGTCAAAAGTATTATAGGCTTTCTGGATGTCAATAAGATCAATATCAAGATTAAAATCAAACTCAGGATTGTTGATATCAATTGCATTATAGCTTCCGTTTATCACCATCTCTCCATCAAGGAGGTTCATGCTCAGGTTCTCAAGGTTTAATTTCTGATCTTTAATCGTGATATATCCTCCCACATTCTCCATTTCTATATTATCATAAATTAATTTATTGAATGTTGTACTAAGCGTAAAGTCAATATTTGCCGGGATTTCAATAACCGACATGGATGATGTATCTGAGGATGTTTCTTCGGATGATGATCCGGTTTCTTTTTCAGGCATTAAAGCTGAAATATTAAAAAATTTAGAATGGGTAGTTAATTCTCCTTTCAATACTTCGTCCTTAAAAATGTAGGCCAGGTAATTTTCAATCTTACCGGTTGCTGTTAAATCATTATCACCAATTTTTGAACTGAAAGAAACCAAATCAAGATATGACGGAGAAAAATTCAGTTGTGCATTACCTATCTTAATTGGCTCACTTATAGAATTACTTGCATATTCAAATCCATTGATTAGCATCGAGCCTAAGGCAGTGAAGTTTTCGTACTGTTTATTTTCCACTGCTGATAGTTTGCCTTTTAATGTTATGTCGGTGATAAATGTTCCGTTAAGCTTTTCGTTTTCCGCTAAAGGATAAAATTCAGAAACTTTTGCAAGGTCAAGTTGGCCTTTGATCCGGCCATTAATGTCAGGATCGGAAATTGGAGTTTTTACCAAAAGGCTGATATTAATGGGATTTTCAGCCATTTTTAAATTAAGTCTTGAAACATCGATGAGCGTATTATCGGCATCACCTCCACGGTTTGAAATCCTGGCTTTAATATCAATATCTGTCACGGCTTTGGGCAGGTCAGGATATTTGAACATGCCGTTATCCACTGATAGATTTAATGCAAAAGCTGGCAAGTTGTTTTCATTATATAAACCTTTAACATGCCCTTCCAATGATAAACTTCCATCAGTTTCAATACTTTGGAAATCCTTTGCATAAATAGCCGGGACTAAAGAAAGAATGTTTTTGAAATTAGTTTTTGGAGCATTGAAAGTAAGTACAAGGTTGATATCCTCATTGACCATTGAAACTGAGCCGTCAAAATTAATGACAAGTTCATTTAGCTTTAGCTCATTTTTACTTACTGTGTAAATTTCATTTTTTAAATCGGCTTCAATATCGGCTTTGTATTTGATATTTGTTTTAGAAAAATAGTTTACACCTCCAAAATTTAAGGTAAACTGATCAATGGTTGTGTTTGTCCTGAGCGTTGTAAAATCTGAAGTCAGGTTGCCCATTAAACTATGATTTAGCCCTATAATCTCAAGGAGCATACCTGATTTATCGTCTTTATAAATCACTTTTCCATCTTGAATTTCAAACTTTTTAAGTATAAGGGCAAAAGGTGATGATTCTTCTACTTCTTCAGATTCTATGGGTTTTGGTTCACCTTTGGGGGCAATATCGTAATTGGCTTTACCCTCTTTGGTTACTTTGACAAATAAGTGCGGTTGGGAGATTATGATCTTTTTGATTTCATAATTATTCCCGGAGATCACACTAAAAATATCCAGGGTAACATCAATTGCTTTGATATTTGCAAGCGTATCATTCTCAAATTCATCTACGCCGGTAATCACTATTTCTTTAATTCCAAGGCTGAAATTCGGAAAGTTTTTTAACAATGAGAGATTAATGTCCTGAAAATCAACTGTGGCTTCTACATTTTTGTTGATCTCTTCTTTGGCAAGTTCTGTGATCTTACCTTTAAAGATCATTGGCAGCAACAAAGCCAAAACAATTATTAGAACTATCAGGATAGCGAGGATTTTAAGAAATGTTTTCATATCTCAAGTAATTAATTTTGAAGTATTCTGTTGTAAAATAAATTTAATTGATCAAAAATAATATCATTTTTCGATTACAAATTGTACATGTTTTTCAAGCTAAGGCCGCAGAGTTATTTCGCAAAGATCGCTAAGAAATTTTCAATTTTATCTTTGCGGACTTAGCGCTTCTTTTAGGCTTTGCGTGAACTTTTATATTTTTTCAAATCATATCTCTTGATTACAGACTGACTATAATCTGGAAACTTTGTTTCGTAAAAAATGATCAGCAATAACAAGAGCAGCCATAGATTCCACTATCGGCACAGCACGCGGAACTATGCAAACATCATGTCTTCCTTTGCCTTTTAGTTTTTGCTTATTTCCATTTTTATCAATTGTCATCTGTTCACTCATAATCGTAGCCACCGGTTTAAAGGCAACCCTGAAATATATGTCCTGCCCGGTTGAAATTCCTCCCTGAATACCTCCGCTGTAATTAGTTTCTGTCGTAATTCTATCACCTTCTTTAATAAAAGTATCATTGTGTTCTGAACCTTTCATGGATGCGGATTTGAAACCAGATCCATATTCAAAACCCTTAACTGCATTGATACTTAGCATTGCTTTAGCAAGATCAGCATGAAGCTTATCAAATACAGGTTCACCAATTCCTGGAGATACCTCCTTAATGACACAAGTTATTGTTCCCCCTGTGGAATCACCCTCGCTTTTTAGTTTTTCGATAAGGTTGATCATTTCATCACTTATTTTCTCATCCGGGCATCGAACAGCCGATTTTTCTGTTAATTCAAGATTTAGTGATGGATAATCTTTCTCAAGGATTACATGACCAATTTGGGATACATAGGCCTGAATGTTGATATTCTGAGTTTGAAGGATAAGTTTTGCAATTGATCCACCTACAACCCGTGCAACTGTTTCTCTGGCAGATGACCGGCCACCACCCCTGTAATCCCTGATCCCATATTTTTTATCATAGGTGAAATCGGCATGTGATGGGCGATAAAAATCTTTTAAGTGACTGTAATCTTTTGGATTCGGGTCTTTGTTGTAAATAATAAAGGCAATAGGTGTACCGGTTGATTTTCCTTCAAAAACTCCTGATAATATTTCTACTTTATCTTTCTCATCACGTTGGGTAGTAATTTTTGATTGTCCTGGCCTCCTTCGATCGAGTTCTTGTTGTATGAAATTCATATCAATTTCCAGCCCTGCCGGACATCCATCAATGACCCCGCCAATAGCCGTACCATGAGACTCACCGAAAGTTGTTAACCTGAAAATATTTCCGAAAGTATTGCCTGCCATGCAAGCAAAGGTAAATAGATTTTTAAACTTTTAAGCGGTTTTTAACTGCTAAGAAGTTTTTGCAGATCAATTTATAATAATTTCAAATGAATTACCCTCCACTATAACCTGCATCTTGTTTCCTTCAATGGTGAAATTTGAATTAAACTTTGACTGAAGATTATCTTTAATAATACGATCCGGGATTTCTACCAATACCGGTAATGGCTTCGGAGACTTGTTAAAAAGTACAATAGCTATTTTATCAAAATACGTTCTAGAGAAAGCATAGGTGTATTTATCTAAATATAGCAATTCATAGTCACCATAAATAAGCTGGATATTATTCCTGCGGAGTTTGATCAATTTTTTAACTACTTCAAAAGTATTTTGCTCTTTTTCGCTAAGATTCTCAAATCGCATCATCCTTCTGTTATCCGGATCGTTGGCGCCTGGCATCCCAAATTCATCACCATAGTATATTGTAGGAATACCGGGAATTGTTAAATTAAATGCATTCAGAGATTGAAGTTTTTTATATGCTTTGGGATCGCCTACACCAATCTCACGGGTCCAGCCGGCGAGTTTTGCATCCTCGTCAAACTTAAGATCACCTCCAGCAAAAGATATAAACCTGGGCTTATCCTGGTTACCTGAAATATAGCCCATCAGGTTGTGATATCCGTAATAATCAAGGCTTTCCTGTAATGAACCGGCAAGTTTTTTAAAAGATTCGTTATCCCTTGCAAATACACCCACTGCCTGGTCGTATACGCCAAAGTCAAACTGGCCATTCATCATACCGGAATTTACATAGCTGTTGATCAATTCCCGGTTTCCATAGGTTTCACCGACCTGGTACAAGCGTTTGTTTTGTGGAACACTAACATTCTCTTTCAATTTCCTTGTCAGGGTTCTCCAGAAAACTTCCGGAATATGTTTGGTTGCATCATGCCTGAAACCATCCATTTGAAAATTTTGAATCCAGTAAAGCGCTGAATCGGTCATGGGTTCAACAACTTCAGCTTTTGAAAGATCAAGGGTTGGTAGAAAAGTGTCGAACCATGTTGTTAACCTGTATTCATCCCACTTTTCAGTGTTTAATGAGCCATCGGGCAGGTAAAGGTCTGTTGCCCAGTCGGGGTGTTCCAGGTAAACAGGATGCAACTCATGTACATGATTGGCCACATAATCAAGGATCACATTCATGTTTTGGCTATGAGCAGATTCTATCAACTCTTTCAATTCATTGTCAGTTCCGTAGCGAAAATCAACATTTGATGAAGATATAGGCCAATACCCATGATACCCTGAAAATTTTGTTCTCGGTTCTGGCCAAAGCCCATAAGCTCCCAAAGGATTTTGAGTTATAGGTGAGAGCCATATAGTATTTATTCCTAAATCCTTAAAGTATCCATCATTAATTTTTTGTGTAACACCAACCAGGTCTCCACCAAAATAATTGGCTTTAGGCAAAATTTCAGGATCATCAACCGGTGAATCATTTTTAGTATTTCCATTATTGAACCTGTCGATCATCAGGAAATAAAAAACCGAGGCTTCCCAATCTTCCCTTGAAAGATCCTTTGTTTGAGTAATTACCGATCCCTTATTAAGTGGAATCAAAATATCATTGGAAATTCCATATTTATTGTCAGCCCAGATCCTTATCCATGAGCGTTTATATTTTTTTACTTCCCACGGAATTGAGAATGTAATTAGATTGTCATGTTTGATTATTTCATCATCGGGTATAAGATAGTTTTGCCAAAAAACAAAAATCCTGTCAGCTTTATTTTTTATTCCAATGGCAATTAGGTTTTCTTCAAATTTATGGGTATTCAACACGGGTAGGACATTGTCAACACTTTCCCCGACAGTTAGCAAAGAATTAAATCCTCCCATATTGTTGTCAACCGAATCGGAATTATTTGGATCAAGATGCCATTTTTAATCCAAAACAAGTTGATACTGGTATTTTCCCGGATCAAGACTTAGTTCTATTTGCCAAACTCCGTTGGTTAATTCCAGGTGGCTTTCCTTTGGATTCCACCCATTTACTTCTCCTGCAACACTTACTTGCTCAAATATTTTGCCGTT
>Ga0255371_10204_pt1 | contig 11414 bp, 12 predicted proteins | sample ANMaggSSYBR01I12_FD_182097 | JGI IMG/M metagenome (GOLD analysis project Ga0255371, IMG submission 182097) | Sediment cell enrichment communities from methane seep in Santa Monica Basin, California, United Staets - ANME aggregate JGI... | ecosystem: Environmental > Aquatic > Marine > Cold seeps >...
GAATCAAGCGTTCTTAGTCCTTTTTTATGCGCGATACTATCCAGCAAGTTTATGGCTAAACTCTTCACAGCTTCGCCAACTTCTACTACGTTGAACATGAATAAATCGTCTTCAAAGCAGGAAAACGCTTCTTTAACAATTTCAAGCTCGACTTCCTTTGTACGTACTCTTTTAAGAAATGCGGAACGAAATTCAATTTTTGAAATGTCTGCAATTGTCAATATCAGGTCGTAAGCATTCTCTTTAAGAAGAGAAACAAGGTTTTCTGTTCCAGCCTCGGCGTGATAAAGCTTGACCAATGCATTCGAATCTAAAAACAAATGCATTTTTAATCCCTCTCTTTGCTTATATCATTAGAAAGATTGCCCTTGATTTTTCTGGTCAATTCCTGCGCTTTTTCAAAGGACATCTGTGATAATTCAACCTTTGGAATCAAAACCACTTTAACTTTCGTGTTGTCTTTAAATGGAATCTTATCTAATGCCAATTGGCCATGCTTGATTGAAGTTTCTACAACAAATTGAGCCATTTCATTCTCCTCTCCTCTAATATCCAATTCCTTAATTTTGCGGCTATCTATTCGTTTTCCAAAAGATCTGCCGGATCTTTATCCTTAATGAGCTATTTTATAACCGAGAATAATGGGCCGTTCTTCTTCACCTTTTTTAATTGGATGTTGCATGTTTTGGGTATGACGGCTTACATTTTTAAATACATACTCATATGCTTCACCTGATGTTATAAGCTTATCCCCGTCAGCATCAGCAGCGCCTTTTAATCCTTCTAAAAGATAATAAGTGAATACACCATGGCCGCCGCCCAGGTTTTCATCCTCTCTGGCAAGTTCGCCTGCTCCTGAGGCTGTGATAATGATTCTGCCCCGTCCGGCTGCCAGCCGGTCCAGAAAATTGTCGTTTAATGTGGTACGAGTGAACATTGCAAGAGTTTTGCCTCCGCTGGCTCCACTGTAACAGGTGTCAGCCAGAAAAACGACTCGTTCAGATGGTATTCTGGAAAATATAGAGCGGATTCTCTCCATAGGTACAGCGGTTGCCCACATACTTTCAGGATCGGTATCACTTGCCAGGAGATACTTTGAAACATTGTCACCGTCAGGGCTGCTTGGGTCATGATATGGGGCACCGTGGCCAGAATAATAAATAATCACTGTGTCTTGCGGTCTGGCTTTTCTTGGTAATATATCTCCAAGTATCTTTTCGATCTCTGTCTTGGAGGCGTTTTCATCATAAAGGGCAAAAATGTGGTCAGAAGATATATTCATATAGTTTTGTAAATATTCATACATTGCCCGTGCATCAGCTACAGCATATTTCAGGTCTGGTATCCCATGGTTCTTATAATCATTTATTCTAACATAGAAAACCTGGCCCTTTGGGCCAGGTCACAGTTCAGTGGTTTTACCACCTGAACGATATTTGTTAGTCCAAGGCTGAGTTGCTCCACAACTTAACCAAGGAGTAGCAAATGAGCAGATTTCGCAAATTATGCCAACAACCTATTGGGTAACCGTTTTTGGACACAAGGTTATAGCGTTGACACTGTAAGTTTAGATGCTGAAATGATACGTAACTATGTAAAAATACCAAAAAGATCAAGAGAAGTAAGTTGGTAAAACACAGCTCTAATTATTATTACTAAGGGGCAACTCAAACCTTACCCCATCTGGATGCAAGGGCAATTTTATCCCCTTCCAGGGGTTAAGTCAAAGCCAACCCCTCTGGGGTCGGATTTTTACTTCACAATTACCAACGGAAAATCCATTCCCCTTGAATCCACTACTGGATACTGTGCCTCCTGCTTGTATTTTTTTGTGATATCAGGCAATTGTTCTTCCACATACCCCATCAGCTTTCGGACTGTAACTGTTTCACCTCCACTTGATGCCTTGCCTTTCAATCCCTCAAGAAGGGTATAGGTGAACACTCCATGTCCAAGTTCTTTCACCTCTGCCGCAAACTGGTCTTTTGTGGACGCTGCTATGATATGCACTCCCGTTGACCTTGAAAGCTGCGAGAGCGCCTTTCTGTCCTCAAATCCCCTGAATGCAATCATCACTGCGCCTGATTTACATGCATCTATCAGCATGAGTATCTTTTGCGCTTTTATGTCTTTTATATATCCTGAAAGTTCTTCTGACGATATTCCCTTTGTCTTTACGTCTTCTTCCCTTTCAGGATAGGTAATCTCATGGGGAATGAAATACCATTTATCTCCTAAGCTCTCTCCATGCCCTGCAAGGTATATCAATACCGCGTCCTGCGGCTGTGTGTTCTGTAATTGTTTCAGTTTTAAGGCTATGCCTTGTTTTGTCGCCTGTTCATTGTAAATTTCAATAAGCGCAACATTTTTAAAGAGTCCCCTGCCATTCTGTTTGAAGAAGTCAACTATGCCTCTGGCATCAGGCTCTGCGTAGTTGAGGTTAAGGGCAGGGTTTTTGTATTTGTTTATGCCTACTGCGAGGATATACATGGATACATCTTTTGATGGGGCGGTGAGTTTTACTATCAACTCATATGGGTTTGACTCTGTCCTGTCCCTGCTGAACCCTACCGCTCTGAAATTGTTTAGTCCATCCACAAGGGTAACGGTATATGTTTTAGTTAATTCATTGCCTTTTGGAACTATCTTCACAGCCCTCTGGTCTTCACCGATTGCCTTGTCGTTGTGATACAGCCTTATTTCATCTATTCCGCCACCGGTGTCTTTTGCTGAGACCGTTATAGTTATGATGTCTGCGTTAAATGTTGCATTCGGTTCAGGAGAGGTAATCTTTACATCAGGCGGCAGCGCAAACCCTTTTCGTATGTCTGCAACAGCCACGACCTTTTTACCCTGTAAAACAGATACCACATAAACAGGATTGAAGAATTTCTCATAGAAGTTGTCTATTGAATAGATATTATTGCCAACCCTCATATTTAGATGCTTTGCGCCGTTTGGCGAGGCATTGAAATAACCTTCAGGAGTGATGGCGATCCATTCGCTGTCGGTGAAGCTGATAAGCTGGGTGATTTCTTTGCCTGTTGATGTGTCCCAGAGCTTAAGTGTCTTATCCTTACTCCCTGACAGGGCATACCTACCGTCAGGGGAAAAGGCTACGGAATTAACCCTTTGAATGCCCTTATCTCCCTTCCCGTGGCAATGTCCCAGAGCTTAAGTGTCTTATCATTACTCCCTGACAGGGCATACCAGCCGTCAGGGGAAAAAGCTACGGAATTAACATCGTCCGAATGCCCCAACTGTACAAAAAATTCAGGCTTTTCATAAGCCATTGCAGTATTTGAAATTACGAGGACAGCAAAAACCGCTGCCAGTATCCTTAAAGCAAAGTTTATTTTATGCACATTTCACCTCCACGCTTTTTTCTATATTTTAAGACAGATGGTCTCTTAAAAAGGTATTCTTTTTGGGTCAACCGGAACTGATGTGGTAAAACAACCCTCTTTTTGTAAATATTCGGTTAACCCCTTCTTCTTTAATTTCAATATGTTATGTGGTGTTTTTTGGCACTGCATATATGGGCTATATCTCAAAACAAATGATACATATTGCAAAATAATAATGATTTCAGTAGGTTAAAAAATGGATCTTTTGGAACATGTAAATATGGTCACGCAATAATGTTCGATATGCTAATAATCATACACTGTAACATATTGAAATAACACCGTAAGGGGTTGGCCGAATGTTTACCTCTTTTTGCCATTTATTCATTGTTTTCCAGGTAGTTACACCAAAATCAAAAAATGCTACTTTTTTACTCTTCATACCATAGTTAAAGCATTTATATCTTAACAATGATTTGCGTAACAGTTTGATTTCATTGACCACATTGATTCCGGTTGACGGTGTTAGTCATCACACCAGTTCCGGTTGAGCCTTCTTTTTTCTCTCACAGAGCCCGCAGAGATCGCTGAGTTTTTTGCTTTTCTATGTGCGCTCCGTGGACTCTGTGAGAGATTTAATGGCCGAAGCTAAGTTTCGGCCTGTTCAGGGAATAGGCCATACATCTTTGTTTGTGCCTATGTTTCTGTAGGGCACGTTCCCCAAACGTGCCGCATGTCGCTTATTTCGCAGACCTTGTTTTAACTTCAGCCTTATTCTCATAAAACTCAGAGGCATAGCTGCTCTTGTCGCTTGATTTTCCCGTCAGTTTTATCCCTCTTGTTCTTGCACCGATGTCCTTTGCCTTTGTCTTGACAAAATAGACTCCTCCCTGAGAGTGAAGGTCAATCTTGCCCAGCGGTGATGTGCTTGCATATACAGTTATATTTTCCTTGCCGAATGGAGGCCTTATTTCCAGATCAAACCTGTCGTTTCCTGATGGAATTTCATAGATAGTCCCGCCCTGAAAATAATTTTCATTTCTGTATGGGTTGGGCAAGATCTGAACCATTTCCCCGGCAGCATCCTTGTATATGACACAGGCATAGAAAGGCTTGTTCCCTTTTATGTAAATTTTCATTCTATCGCCGCTTTTATATTCCTTCTTGTCTGCCCATAGCCGGACATGGAGCGGGGCAGATGGATCGTCGGCAACATCCTTTCTTTTAGAGACCTTCTCCATTGCCTTTTCATCGGGTATTACCTCGGCCTTGATTTTTACTCTGAAACAATCCCCTGACTTCGCGTCATTGTACCACTCTTTCTCGAGTTCCTTAATGATTTTCACTGTGGCATTGGCGTATGCAGATACCAGATCTTTCTCAAGCTCAAAGTCCTTGATATGCGTCTCGCTTGTCATGTAGGTCGATGCAAACTCTATTGCGTTTCTCTTTGCAGCTTCCAGCGCAGCCCGTTCCGTCTGCCTCCTTGACCTGTCCTCACCCATGCAGGCATACCCAGCGGCTTCTGTAATGGTAGATTGGGAAGCAAAGACATACGAAGACGATATAACAATTAGAAACACTATCGCGGCTATTCTTGCCACATTCATCTTTCCTGTTTTTGATTTAATGGATAACATACAATGTTTTCTCCTTTCCAGGATTATCGAGCGAAGAGGAACCCTTTGCCAGTATAAGGGCTCGGCCAAAAATAAGAATGCCTGCCGAGGTTTTGGGATATTCATACCGTGTATAATATTAAATTAGTTGTACAATATCAACCCCTTTTCAATTGCTCTCATGGTTGTGGCTTGGTTGTGGCAGTAATATACGCACTTGACGTACACATTTAATTATACTAAAAGGTGTATAAGGAGGTGAAAATATGCGGACTAACATTATGCTTGATGATAAACTCGTTGAAAAAGGCATGAAATATACCGGAATAAAGACAAAAAAAAAGCTGATAGATATTGCTCTCAGAGAGCTTGTTCAGCGAAAGGAGAGAAAAGAAATTCTTAAATTGAAAGGAAGGCTTCACTGGGAAGGGAATTTAGATGAGATGAGGAGCATGCGGTTTGACGATATTAGTTGATACGTCTGTCTGGATAAATTTTTTCAACGGGATCAATACATTGACTGTTGACTTACTTGAAGAACTTGTTGAAGCAGAGGAGGAGGTTTGTATTTCGGAATACATTCTGACAGAAGTCCTTCAAGGTTTTAAACAAGATAGAGACTTCAAATTAGCACTGCAAAACCTCCTTAATTTTCCGGTTTATCCCCTTAATGGTATAGATTCTTATATCAAGGCAGCTCAACTTCACCGGAAATGCCGCAAACGGGGAATAACCATCCGCAAAACCGCAGATTGCATCATTGCCCAAACAGCGATTGAGAATCAATTGCTTTTGCTCCACAACGATGCTGATTTTGATAGAATCGCTTCCTGCTGCCCGATAAGAATCTACAAAAAATAATTATAGCTTCAATTGGACAAAACCCTTAGAGCCTCTTGCATAACCACTTGAAACCACATTACTTTCTCGTTCCCATGCCCCACGTAGGAATGCATAATGTGGTTGCATTAGCAGTTGTTTTATTTGTTATCAACACCGCGATATACTTCTTCAAAGAGTTCTTCAAATGTAGAAATCGTTTTGTTACGTTTTACTGCTTCAGCAATCATACGTTTTGCATCGTTGGTCTTGTGACCAAGCTGAGAAACCAGCACATTCAGCATCTGTTTTGAAATGTTTTCCCCAATCCCTATTTTTTCTGGCCCGTCCCCGGTAATTAAAACGAATTTATCCATCTTTCCTTTAAGTGAGGCAATAATTTTCTGGGCTGTTCTTGTTCCAATGCCTTTTAATTGTTTAAGTTTAGCTGCATCTTTTGATTCAATGGCGCTTGCTATTTCACGGACGGGGATATTAAGCGCTTTGACCGCCTTAAGGGGGCCTATAGCTTCAACAGAAATAAAATACTGAAAGAATTCTTTTTCGATTTCCAGATTAAAGCCGATTAAAACCGGCTTTGGTTGTCGTTCAGTCTGGTGATAGTAGATATAAAGAGATATTTCTTCTCCCTCTGTCTTTGTTTTAAGAGTATCCATTACGATTGCAGGCAGCAGGATTTCATATCCTATCTGATTAGCAAGAATAGTTATCCGCTCTTCTTCTTTTTTTAATAGTTTTCCTTCAATATAATTTATCACGGATGCTCCGCTTTACCTCGTAAACTTTGGCCGATGCATTTTTTGTAACGAAACAAGCCTATAAGTGCCAGGCTCAAGGCATCGGACGCATGGTAAGGTCTAATAGGAGTTGTTAAGTTAACTAAGTGCCTTACAGATTTTTCAAGCTGCATTTTAGTTGCATTTCCGTTTCCAGTCAAAACCTGCTTTGCTTCACGAACTGGAATCTCAATTGAAGGCACGACAACCCGGCATCCGGCAAGAAGGACAACACCTGAAACCTTTCCCAGTATAATCCCGGACTTTGGATACTTTTCCAGAGAAAAAACATCTTCTACAACCATTAGATCCGGTTTTTCATCCTTTAAAATCAGGATAAGTTTAGAAAAGATTTGATCAAGACGGGTCGGCAAAGAAATATTTTTTGAAGTATTAATACTGCCATATGAAAAGCCATCAACTTTAGACTCCGTTCCTCTAACGATGCCAATACCTGTTGCAGCCAGACCTGGATCTATACCGATGACCTTTATCATAAATATTATAAGTGCCTAAAGTGAGCTAAAGTATATTAAAGTGCCTAAAGTTGAGGAATGCGCCTTCGGCGCTGCCGGTTTTAATTTTTTTACCATACAATTTTGCTCACTTTATTTCCGGCTGAAGTTATAATCAAGCTCTGAAAATAGATAGCACGCCGAAGGCGTACCTCAACTTTAGGCATTTTAGGCACTTTAATATACTTTAGGCACTTTTTACTCATCTATCCTATACTATCAAAGATCTCACCACATTTTTTCGCAAAAAATCGCTCAATTTTGCTTTAATTTTTTTGTCGCTATCTTAGCTTCATTGGACTTAGAATATTTTTTGACAAGTTCTTTCAATATAAGACGAGCATTTGCTTTATCTCCAAGATTAAGGAATGCAAATCCCTGCTTTAGAAGAGAAGCCGGAACTTTATTCCCTTTTGGATATTTTTCTATAACCTTCTGATATTCAAGTATGGCTTTTTCATACCATTTTTCACTGTAGTAAATTTCACCTATCCAGAACTGAGCATTATCCGCATGTGCCGACTTTGGAAATTTATTTATTAAATTTTTAAAGCCCTTGCGGGCAGTTTCAAAGTCTCCTGCATCAAATGCCTGTTTAGATACCGTGTATAATTCATTTTCTGAAAGCTCTTGCCTAGATTGGGGTTTTGATTTTATTTTCAGATCATTTTCGTCTGATTCAAAATTGAGGTACTGTTCTAATCGTGTTATGTGATCTTTATTTAACCCGGCAGCTTTCTCTATTTTTTTCAACCGGTTTTCAGTTATTTTATCTGAATCGGACAGTTTTTGTTTTAATAAGTAATCAGTTTCTTCAATGCTTCCGCTTATGAGCTGCATTTTAGCTCTTATCTGATCGTGCATTGCATGCAGTTCGGCAGATTGATTTCTAAGTGCCTGTTCCTTTTCTTCCAGCCTGGATTTTAGCTCTTTATTATATTTTTTTGACTTTGCATCGCGATGCTCGAGTAAAGATATGCGATTTTCAAGCGTAACAACGTCATCATACATTGCGCAGCCATATAACGTATTAAAAAAAAATAGTAATAAAAATAAAACTGAATATTTCATTACAGAAACAAAGCCCTTTTCAAAAGATGGTAAAAAACAGTGCCTAAAGTATGTTAAAGTGAGCTAAAGTGCCTAAAGTTAAGTAATTCTGCCATTTTATATAGATTCCTTCAGTCGTCAATGCTTAAAGAATGGCTCTGGAATATCAACTTTGGGAAACTTCCACAAATAAAAATACCCTTTTTTATAGAAAGATCATAGAACGGGTCGATGGATCTCCTTTACGCCGGGCAGGCTATTTTCAGGGAAGTCCCTATCAATTAGCACGCCGAAGGCGTACCACAACTTTAGGCATTTTAGGCACTTTAATATACTTTAGGCACTTCAAACATAACTATCAACTATTCTAAGACAAAGTGGGCACGCCTGTTTTTTGACCATGCTTTTTCATTGCGCCGGGGATCAGCAGGACGTTCCTCGCCATAGCTGATCGTTGTTAAACTTGACTTTGCAATGCCCAGATCTTTCAAGAAGTTCTTTGCGCTTTGGGCACGCCTGTCGCCAAGGGCAAGGTTGTACTCGTTTGTTCCGCGTTCATCACAAGGCCCTCGATAATAACTGACTCACCGGGATTCTTTCTCAGCCATTCGGCTTTTCCTTTTAAAATTTCCTGAGTTTCAGGCTTAAGATCAGACCTGTCAAAATCAAAGTAAATGTTTTCATTCATGAATAAGTTTCTGGCTGTAATTATCTTACGCCTCGCAGCTTCCTCTTGACGACGCTTTTCATCTAAAGCGCGTTGTCTTGCAATCTCTTCCTGCTTTGCTTTTTCAGTAGCCAGTTTTGCTTTTTCAGCAGCCAGTTTTGCTGCTTCGTCTTCCTGAGTTTGAGCAAGGTCAACCTTAACTGTCTTTTTTGCACAGGAAGTAACAATCATCAGTCCAGGAATTACTAATAAAAGAGATAGCCATATCCACAACTTTTTTTTCATTTTTTCCTCCTTTTGAATAAATTATTTTTTTAGTTATCGATAACTCTTGGTGACCATTCAGGATCTGTCTGCTCACCGGGCAAGGCAAGCAGGCACCTCTGGTCAGTTCCATAAGCAGTCATAACATAGATTCTGCAAGGCCCTTCACGAGTTGAACTAAATGCAATGAGACTTCCATCCGGCGACCATGTGGGAGACTCATTGTTTCCTGAGTCGTGTGTTAATTGTAATGCAGGGCTTTCTCCGTCAACATCTATCGAATAAATATTGATCTGCCCGTTTCCCATGCCTGCATATGCTATTTTATTCCCCCCGGGAGACCAGTTCGGGCATGTATTGTATCTTCCTTGAAACGTCAACCTCTTTACCTGCCCGGAATCTAAATCCATTATATAAATCTGGGGAGAACCAGACCTGTTTGAGACAAATGCCATTTTGTCGCCATCCGGAGAAAACGTTGGAGATACATCAATCCCCCAGTTATTTGTTAATTTCTTAATAATTTTTCCTGTTCCGGTCAACAAATAAATTTCTGAGTTACCTGAAAACGAAAGAGTCGCAGCGAGAGAAAATTTGCCCGGCATCCATGCAGGTGTAATATTTATTCCCTTTTTGGCTACTATGGCGCCATGTTTATCTTTCAGGTGTTTTATATAAAGATCAGGTTTTCCCTTTGAGTAAGACGTATAAGCTATCCATTTTGCATCTGATGACCATGCAGGAGAAAGCGCTATGGATTTATTATAGGTCAATTGTTCAGGATTATGTCCGTCAAATTCACATAAGTATATATTCTTGTTCCCGGAATTTTTGGATACAAAAGCTATTTTACTGCCAAAAATTCCTTTGCTGCCGGTAAGTTTATATATAACCTCCCCGCAAAAACGATGTATCATTTTACGCTGGTTATTCACAACACCTTTATATCTCTTGCCGACGATCAATAAACCTTTAAATGTGTCATAAAGCCTGAGTTCCATTTCAATTATATTATCTTTTAAAAAAAGACTGCCTGTAATAAGAAGTTCAGCACCTATGCCGGTCCAATTCTTGAAATTGATATTTGAAACAATTATGTCCGATTTTTCAGGATCTATAAGATAGGCATCTCTGTCAATTATCTTGAAGTAACCAGTAAATTCCAATGATTTTGAGAGCAGATTTGATGCTTCTTGTGATAAGAACTTTTCTCCCCCACTACCTGAAATAGACTTGAACACAGGGACAGCAATCGGAATTTTTCTTATAAAAGGGTTGTTAATATCAATATAATCATATTCTGTTCGGCAATGAGCCGACTCAGTCAAAAAAAATACTGTTGCTATCAAACATATAAAAATTATTTTGGTATATTTTTTTTTTAACATACAACTCTAACTTTATTCAATCATGCCCTTTTTTCAACCCTGAAGGAGTAAATATCAGTCCAATGTTATAATAAGGTTTTAAATATTCTTTTGGCAGTTCAGGAAGCGGATCTGATTTCTTAACAGCTTTAAGGGCAGATTCGTCAAAATAACTGTTGCCTGACTTTTTTTCAAACCATATATCCTTTATCTCGCCATTTTGCATGATTTTAATAACCACTACCGCAATCAGATCAATATCGCCGCCGGCAAGCTGCTCGGAAAAAGCCCAGTTTTTTTCAATATGATAAGGAATTTCTGCTTTATATATATCTATTGGTTTCAGAGACAGGTAGCCTGTAGTCAAGGCCCCACCAGGTATATTACCGCCCTGTCCGGTCAGGCCTTCCCCTTTTGCCCCAATATCCCTTGCTTCCCTTGATCCAACTTTAGTTTTTAAACGGTTGATTGCCTCTATAACCGGATTAGGTCTTGAATCTTCAACCTGTTTTTCGATCCTTGTTATAGCGCTTTTGACAACCCTTGATGGCTTGAATGTCTTTTTTTTGAGCGATTCTTTTATTTCCCTGCCCTTTTTGGGGGCAACTGATACGGTTTTTGACGGGATTTTGGAAACCCGAGTTTTTTTGGTCTGAGTTGACTGTATTTTAGATTTAAGCTCAATTTGCCCGGCCGGTCCCGATGCTGATCCCTGGGCAGGAAGTGTAACCATACTGACATTAATGACGGACTGTAAGAACTTTTTATTATATGGAGTATGGATTGGAAAATAAATCAAGATTGCAAAAAAAATCGCATGGCATACCAGAGAAACCGCAAAAGGCAAAAATAATGTCAGTGGGTCATTCCCTGTACCGCGAAATAAATAAGAAGGAGCAAACATACTTTCTTTCATCAGCAAATTAGATTTATTGTAACTACTCAGGTGTTTAGACCGAAGGCTATAGG
>Ga0255371_10205_pt1 | contig 11396 bp, 9 predicted proteins | sample ANMaggSSYBR01I12_FD_182097 | JGI IMG/M metagenome (GOLD analysis project Ga0255371, IMG submission 182097) | Sediment cell enrichment communities from methane seep in Santa Monica Basin, California, United Staets - ANME aggregate JGI... | ecosystem: Environmental > Aquatic > Marine > Cold seeps >...
TGAATATCTTGTAAATCCTGTCCAAAAAAATAATATTTAAAAGCGCTAAAGTGTTACGATTTTGCTAACTTCCGATGATAGTAATATGATATAAAATAGTGACTACTCACGTAGTCAGGCTGAAGCTGTTTAGACTAAAGGCTGAAGGGGTCAGAAGAGCACGATTGCCGTACTTTAGCGAAAATATCTTTTTTTTGCACCAAACATGGCTTCAAAATGCGCTTTTTCCTAACAGTCTTCAGTCTTCAGCCTATCCACCTAAGTAGTTACATAAAATATATATTGATAGATATCAAGACACTGTTTTAAGATATATAGTGTCTGAACGGAAACCTCGATTTCTTGCATAAGATTAAGAAATAGAATGTTTCTGATAAGAGAATATTGAACGGCAGAGTAAAACGTTTTTTGAACGTCGAACATCGAACATCCGACGTTGAACATCGAATGATGAAATCGCTTCGCTCCGTCAGTTTATAAATTGGCAGAATACCTTATTCAAAATTCGACGTTGGACGTTCGATGTTCGATGTTCATAGCCTTTAGCTGACTGGATAGTTCCTTGATGCGCAAGAGATTGGTGTAAGTCGAGTAAAAAATAGCTCAATTTAGTTATAGTAGGGGGAATTTTAATGGGTCATAACGTCAACTACGATAAAAAGTATCGACTTCTGCAACAAAGATTGGATCGTAATATTACTGGTGCTCCCGAGTCCCCAGTATTTATGAAGATATTGAAACTCCTGTTTTCTCCAGAAGAAGCAGAACTCGCCAGAAAAATCCCGGGCCAGCCTGTTTCTCTGAATGCTCTTTCAAAAAAGCTGTCTATAGATTGTAAAGAACTTGACGAAAAATTAACTGAAATGGCTCAAAAAGGTTTAGTGGTAGATCTCGAACACAAAGGAAAACGCTATTTTGTCCTTGCACCGGTTGCAATAGGTTTTTTTGAGTTCACTTTTATGCGTACTCGCAATGACATGCCCATGGCAGAGTTAGCTCGTTTATTCGACCAATATATGGAACAGGATGATAAATTCATCCACTCGCTCTTCCAGGGACAAACACAAGTAGGTCGCTCACTTGTTCGCGAGGAATCCCTTCCTGAAAGCGATCATACTGAAATACTTGACTGGGAGCGCACAAGTCATATTGTGAAGTCAGCAACTACTGTTGGAGTATCGTTATGCGTCTGCCGTCATAAAGCAAGTCTTCTGGGGAAAAATTGCAACCGCCCTAAATGGACATGCCTTTCTCTCAATTACGTTGCAGAATCAATAATACGTTGCAAGCTTGCCAAACAAATTACAAACACCGAAGCAATGAAAATTCTTGAAAAAAGCAAGGAGGCCGGCTTGGCTCAAACCGGAGACAATGTTCAGCGTAAAGTAGCCTATATATGTAACTGCTGTGGCTGCTGCTGCGAGATGATGCAGGCAATAAAAATTTTTGACATCCGCAATGCAATTGTAACCTCAAACTGGATAATGGAAATAGACCTTTCCAAATGTAATGGGTGCGGGAAATGTGCAAATGCATGCCCTATAAATGCAATAGAAATAATTCAGGAAGGTGAGAAAAAAAATAAACGAAAAAAAGCAGTCTGTGATGAAAACTTGTGCCTTGGATGTGGTGTATGCTATTCTGCCTGTAAATTTGGTGGGATTACCATGAAACCTCGTATACAAAGGGTCTATACCCCTGAAAGCATATTCGACCGTTTAATAGCTATGGCAATTGAGCGTAAAAAGCTGGCAGATCTTATCTTTGATGAACCTGAACGGCTCAGTCACCGTGCAATGGGACGGATCATACATGTCCTCGAAAATTCCTCCCCTTTTATGGCTGCAATGTCGGTCAAGCCACTGCGGTCTGTTTTTCTGAACATGGTTGTTAAAGGAGTAAAGTGGAAAACTGGAGAACTTACTAAAGTCATTAGTTAATCAAAAAACAAATTTCTTGACAATATAAATAATAATACTTAATTTTTATGAGCATATTCTCATAACGGAGTTTTTATGGTAAGACCCCAAAAAAATCGTATTGTTGCATTCAAGCCGGACGTCAGCTATTTCAAGCCAAGAGGCATACCAATGATAGACTTGTCCGAAGTCCATCTAACTGTTGACGAACGTGAATCAATAAGACTTGCGGATCTCCTTGGGATGTCACATGAAAAAGCAGGCAAGCGTATGGGAGTATCCAGAGCAACATTTGGCAGAATTGTCCAGCGTGCACGAAAGGCTGTTGCGGATGCACTTATTAACGGCAAGGCTATTAAAATAGAAGGAGGAAATTACAGCTTAATCAACGACAAGAGAATATTTATATGCATTAATTGTGATAACAGGTGGGAAGAACCTCTTGGTACTGGAAGTCCCCAAAACTGTCCTGCCTGCAATGATAAAAATTTTTACAGAATCAGAGATAAAAAATAATTATAACATTTAGTTAAGGAGGTAATTTGAAATTATGAAAATTGCTATTACATCTTCAGGTAAAAACCTGGAATCTAATGTTGATCCTCGCTTTGGAAGAGCAGCTTATTTTATTATTGTTAATCCTGAGACCATGGATTATGAAGTCGTAGAAAATATACAAAACCTTAACCTTCCCCAGGGAGCCGGCATACAGGCTGGCCAGACAATTGCCGGAAATAATGTTGATGTTCTGCTTACAGGCAATTGCGGACCTAAAGCGTTTAAAGTATTACAGAGCGCGGGCATAAAAATTATAACTAATGTAAAGGGAAGAGTTCTCGACGCAATTTCTATGTACAAAAAAGGCGAATTGGAACCAACAAATGGACCTAATGTGGAAGGGCACTGGGTATAAAAAATTTATAGGAGATATGTATAATGGATGAATCTCAAAAGACCGGCTGCAGTATTTCTGATCAAAAGAACGCACAAGATGCTTTAGATGCATCTGTTAAAGGCTCTTTAACCAAAATAAAAAATAAAATAATCGTCATGAGCGGAAAGGGAGGTGTCGGCAAGACCAGCGTTTCAGTAAACCTTTCCATAGCTTTAGCAAACAAGGGTTTTAAAGTTGGACTTATGGATGTTGATTTACATGGGCCCGATATTCCCAGAATGCTTGGATTTAAGGGTATGCTGGACTTGAGTGAGAATCGGAAGCTGAATCCAATGAAATACTCTGAAAACCTGAAGGCTGTTTCAATTGAATCACTTACATCAGACAAGGATGAGGCAATAATATGGAGAGGCCCGATTAAGCATTCTACGATCAGACAGTTCATCGGAGATGTAGAATGGGGCGAACTTGACTATTTAATTATTGACTCTCCTCCCGGTACCGGCGATGAGCCGCTGACAGTTGTACAGACGATTCCGGATGCAAGGGCTATAATAGTTACAACACCTCAGGAAATTTCTCTTGCCGACGTAAGAAAATCTATCAGCTTCTGCAAAACAGTAGGTATGAAAATCCTGGGACTTATCGAAAACATGAGCGGTTTTACATGCCCTCATTGCGGCGAAAAACTCGATCTGTTTGGACATGGCGGTGGAGAAAGAACCGCAAAGGAAAAAGGATTAAAATTTCTGGGAAGAATTCCGTTTGACCTGAACGTTGTCTCGTGCGGCGATTCCGGCACCTCTATCCAGGATAAATATAAAGACTCCCAGGTAACCAGGGCATTTTTAAGTATTGCTGATATAATATCTGAAATAAAACAAGATACTAAAATAAAACAGGACATAAAAAACAGGAGATCTGATATAATGAAATTTGCTATACCTTTAGCTGATGGCAAGCTGACTGCTCATTTTGGCCATTGTAAAGAATTTGCGTTTATAGATGTTGAAGAAAATATAATTAAGAAAAAAGAAATCGTGGTACCACCTGCCCACGAACCGGGTGTACTTCCCAAGTGGCTGCACGAACAAGGTGTTAATGTAATAATAGCAGGCGGAATGGGAAATAAAGCACAGGTTCTTTTTAATGAACAAAACATAAAAGTAGTTACAGGAGCGCAGCCTCTTGAACCTGAAGAGCTTATTAACAGCTATTTAAACAATACTCTTACTACAGGCAATAACCTCTGTGACCACTAAAATTGGAAATTTAAGATTGTTGATTGTTGATTTGTGGAATCGCTTTGCTCTGTTTTTTTGTTATAAAATTAATAGAATACCTTCAATCATCAATCGACAATCAACAATCAACAATCTTAAGCCCTAAAATTTAATGTAACCTAAGTTGAGCGATTTTTGGGGAAGAGATGTACTGAAATCTTGATGCATAAGGGTTTGCGAAAACCGCAGGTATACCCGTGGATATGTCGAGGATTTTCGCGAATCCTTGATGCGCAAGAGATCAGTGCAGATCAAGCCAAAAATCGCTCAATTTAGGTGTAAGGAACGGGGAAGTTATTCCAGCCCCATCCCTGTTGCTGATTTTGCTGAAAGGAGAAAATCATGGAGGATTTGACCAAAAGTATTGTCATTCCACTGGATGGTTCCAAGAATTCTTTGAGATCACTGGAGTATATTAATCTCATCTACGGGCCAGGTCACAACCTTGAAGTAACCCTCATTCACATTCTCCCCTCTTTGCCGCCAATATTAACAGATAATAAATCAATGGATAAGAAAACCCGAGCCAGGTTGAAGTCTGTAGAAAAAAAGAACGAAGAGATGGCTGAACAAATTTTATCAGACGCCAAAAATATACTTATAACCAAAGCTTTTAATGAAGAAAAAATTAAAACATGCTGTCAGAAAAGAGGAATTACCGTTGCTCAGGATATTTGCCAGTGGGCGTCAATTAAACAGGTAGATACTATACTTCTGACCAAACGGGGAAGGTCTGAAATAAAAAGTTTTTTTATGGGTGAAGTCTCCACCAGACTGGTTGAATACCGCAGAAATAATCCGGTATGGATATTAGAAGGTTGTATTGATTCAAAAAATGTGCTTGTCTGCGTTGATAACTCCGAAAACGCTCTAAGAGCTGTTGAACACGTCGGTTTCATGCTCTCTGGAACCGATTGTCATATAACCATTTTCCACACCATGAGACATTTAAGCCGTTTTGTTCCAATGCAGGTACTTGAAGAGGCTGAGGATCTTGAAAAACTCTGGAAAAACAAAGCGGGCAAGGAAATTGCCCCTTATATAAAAAAAGCCGGGGAAATACTCCTTAAAGCCGGACTGAGCAAGGAGCAAATAACTACAAAGGTCACAGAAGGCAGCCGCTCAGCCGCTGATGATATCTTAAAGGAAGCGCAGGATAACAATCATGGCACAATAGTTTTGGGCAGACGCGGCCTTTCGGCAGTAAAAGAGTTTTTCATGGGAAGTGTCACAACCAGTGTCTTAAATCAGTCTACAAGTTTAGCTATCTGGATCGTTCAGTAGTTCTGTGGTAACCACTCAGATTCACGGTTCAAAGGTTCACGGTTCAAAAGGTTATAGAGATTCTTGGTCTAAATCAATTCAGCCTGCCTGAAATGCTACATCCACTGGTTTATATAGGACTTCTTCTTCTTTTGAGCTATGCAGGAGGAAAAGTCGCCAGTTATCTCAAAGCTCCCCGGATTAGCGGGTATATTGTAATCGGAATGCTTATAAGCCCTTCAGTTCTGGGGCTTTTCCATTTTCATTGTCCAATACAACGCGTATAATCTTTGCCATATCTCTTCTAAGAATAGGTTTCATGATAAACTCGCGAATGCCGATAGCTTTTGCTTTTTTTTCAGATATTACTTCGCTGAAACCAGTACAAATAATAATTGGAATATCAGGACGAATGGCCAATATTTTTTGGGATAGATCTTTACCTGTCATTTTTGGCATAATCATATCTGTGATAACCACATCGAAATTACCGGGTTGCTCCTTGAAAGTTTGCAATGCCTCAATGCCATTCGTTTTCGCAATCACTTTGTAGCCAAGACTCTCCAGTAATTGTCTTCCCGTTTCAACTAAGGCTGCTTCATCATCAACGAAAAGAATTCGTTCTTTCCCATGAGGGACTGGTTCATAGTGTTCGGATTCTACAGTAATTTCGCTTTCGATCGCTGGGAAAAAAACCTTAAATGTTGTTCCTTTTCCTACTTCGCTACTTACCGTGATCGCACCACCACAACTTTTTACGATTCCATGGGTCACAGCAAGTCCCATACCGGTTCCTTCTCCATGTTTTTTAGTCGTAAAAAACGGATCGAATATTCGCTCAATAACTGAACTGTCCATGCCGTGACCTGTATCGCTTATGGCGAGTATTTGGTATTGTCCTGGATTCAGATCTAAATTTTGGGCAACGGTTTTTTCATCAATCTCCATATCAGTTAGAGTCACTTGCAGTACTCCACCTTTTTTTTGCATGGCATGAGCCGCATTAGTGCAAAAATTCATCAATACCCTGTGTATTTCTGTAGAATCGGACAGAATCGGAGCTAACCCGGTTTTGATCTTTTGGCGTATTTCGATGGTAGTCGGCAATGACGCCCGCATCATTTTAAGTACTTCTTTGACAATAAGCTCAATTTTTATGGGCTTTTGCTCCTGTTCGGTCTGGCGGCTGAAAAGCAGAATCTGTTTTGTAAGGTCTTTTGCACGATTGCTGGCCTTTAAGATTTCATCCAGATCTCTTTTTAGTGAGTCACTTTTCGAAGCATTTAATGATGCTAACTCTGTGTAACCTATAATTGCAGCAAGAATATTATTAAAATCATGAGCTATTCCTCCTGCAAGGGTGCCAATGGCCTCCATCTTTTTGGTATATCTGAGATGCTCTTCAAGAAGATGTTTTTCCTCCTCTCTTTTTTTTAGGGATTCAGACATATCATTAAAGGCCATTGCAAGTTTCCCAATTTCGTCCTCTGTCTCAACCGGCACCTTCTTAATAACTCCGCTCTCCCCCAGCATATTAACACTTTCAGTTAATCTATTTAACGGCTTTGTTATCCCCCTTGCTAAGACATATATAAACGCAGAGCCGATTATCAAAAATATAATTCCAATTAAAATACTTTTTACCAATAAATCATCGAGCCTTTTATTAAGTATTATTTTATCTATGGTAATGCAGATAAAACCGATAATTCGATTCTGATCCTGGAATTGATCTTCTTTAAAAAAAAGAGCCTCTTCGTTTAAATAACTTGAGCTTACAATAACCGGCGACCAGAAATCTATTTTGTTTTTGTTATTAATGTAAAAGGAAGATCTATATGTCTTAAGTCTTTCAAATACATTATTATTGCTATTAATATCCTCAAAAACTGTTTTTTCCTGGCCCAATTTTCCAGGCTTTTTTTGATTCTTCAATAATTTCTTTTCAAGGTTAAATATAAAAATTTCAAGAACTCCCTCCTGCTGTAAGGTTCCATCAACATGGTTATCGAGTAGTTCTTCATTCTCTGAAAAAACACCCAGCCTTATAGCGCAAGCAAGTGTCTCTGATAATAATTTCCCGTTTTTTATCAGATTATCTGTTAAAGATTTGCTCTGGTGATAAATAAAAAAAGCAGTAAAAGCAGAAGATATGATAAACATGAAAATGGTAAATGCAGTAAAAATCTTAATGCCGAAGTTTTCATGAAGAGTTTTTAAGAGTTTTTTCATTAATTTTCTCTAAACTATTTTAGTAGCCGTTCACAGTTGTCGGTTCACAGTTCACAGTTTTTCCAATGAACTATGCAACGAGTGAAGCATGTTTGATATTGATCTCAATAAACACCGTAACCTCACATGAAATATAAACTTTAGTTCTCACACTTGCCTGCCGCTGGCAGGACTGAATCTCTGGCTTCTTGTCTGCCTCTGGCTGATACGTTTTGATCAACCATTAACCGTGAACGGCTACCTACTTTATTATGCGGGCTTTCTTGATAATATTATTGTTGATGTCGATCTCTAATTTCCTTGCTATATTAGTATTAATTGATATTAATGACTTTCTTGCATCGACTTTTTTAATATTTTCAGGAGCTCTTCCTGATACTATTGTGTTTGCTATTTCTCCTGCCTGTCTTCCTATATCGAAGGGGTCTATACTGATCGACATTAATGCACCCAGTTCTACATACTTATCTGAAAATGCGAGAACAGGTATTTTATTTTCGAGAGAAAAAAGAAGCAAAAACTCAATTGTCGCGGGAGTAATCAGCGTTAGATCCGGCAGCATCCAGAAAACATCTATGTTTTTTCTCATACCCAACAGTTCTGAAGGAACATCCCTGGAGTTTTGAACTTCTTTTGCAATCAGGTTGATATTCATTTTTCCGGCAGCGATCATAGCATCTTTTACTATATATCCGGTTCTATCCGGATCATATAAAAGACCTATATTTTTCACATGTGGTATGGCATTCAATAATAAATTTAACTGCTTTTCAGGAGCTATGCTCAAGCTAACGCCGAAAATATTTTTTTTACCAGAAATTATGGTTGTGGGATTTAAGACCATCATGTAAACAACGGGTATATCTTTAATCTCTTTTACTACTTGAAGGGCACCCATCCCTATTGCAAGGACAATATCAGGTTTGAATGAATTAATTGTTTTTATAATATTTGCATCATTTAATTCTGAAATAACAATCCTTTTGATCTCAGATCCTGTTACACTTTTAAACCCTTCAATTGTCTTTTCATATGGCTTAATCCTGACGCTCTGGACAGCTACGACCCTATGGCCGGCTTCGGCTAAACCGTGACAAAGAAATGTAAATATAAATATGAAAATAATATTAATATAAAATCTTTTTGTCATAAAATTTCGGATCCATTTTACTGAATTTTTTGTAATAGTTCACCATAGATTTTACGGAATTACACTGAATTATCAATAGACCCACTCTCAAACGAGTTGTTTTGAAATAATTGATCAATTGGGCTTCGTTCTGATTTGTTATTTTTTTTATTGTCTTGTTTTCTACCAAGAGCATAATAAAGCTGGATGCCGGATCCGTCATCCCGGACCCCGATCCTGGACCGGCATGACAGCAGAACTTTGGACTCTCAAGTTACTCATTGTTTACAATTTTCAGTGAAACTCCGTGTCGTTCCGTGGTGAACTTTTACTAATTTTTTAACTATTACCTAAGTTGAGCGATTTTTTGCGAAGATATGTGCTGAAATCTTGATGCATAAGGATTTGCAAAAACCGCAGGCATACCCGTGGATATGTCGAGGATTTTTGCGAAGCCTTTATGCGCAAGAGATCGGCGCAGATTGAGTAAAAAACCGCTCAATTTAGGTATTAGAACAATTAGTTGAATATTGTAAAAAATTATGATATCATAAAATTATTTTGAATAAAACATTAATATTACCTAAGTTGAGCTATTTTTTGCAAAGAAATGTGCTAAGATCTTGATGCAGCAAGGTTTGAGAAAAGCGTAGGCATACCAATGGATATGTCGAGACTTTTCGCAAGTCCTTGATGCGCAAGAGATTGGTGCAGGTCGAGTAAAAAAATGCTCAATTTAGGTATTAAGATTAGATGAATCTATATTTTATAAAAAACGGCATTTATATATTCTTTTTTTTCCTTGCCTCAGTATGCTTTTGCCCATCAGCTTTTGCCCAATCTGAAGAGGAGATGCAGATTCTCCGATTATTTTATAAAGAAAAAGACCTTGTTGTAGTATCCCCTACCAGATATCCAAAGCCGATCTCTCAGGCTGCAGAAAATATAACAGTCATTACCGCAAAAGATATCGAAGACATGAATGCCCATACAGTTACAGAGGTTTTAAACAGAGTGCCAGGCATTTTTGTTAGTTTTAACCAGGACTTTGGCGCAATCTCGCTACTCAATATTCAGGGATCCGAGCAAAAGCATGTCCTTGTATTGCTTGATGGTGTTCCCTGGAACTATCTGAATAGCGGTTCTGCGGAGACCAATTCAATTCCTGCAGGCATAATAGAGCGCATAGAGATCATAAAAGGACCTGCCTCATCAGCCTGGGGTTCATCCCTGGGTGGCGTGATCAACATCGTTACCAAATCTGCAGGAAACAGTGAGAAGCCCCGTGGATCCATAAGCGCTTCTTATGGCAAGAGCAATTCCCAGGATTACAGGGCACAGGTGTCGAGCAAGGCTGGATCTGTTGGATATTATTTGTTTGCAGGTCACCAGGAATCAGATGGTCTGAGGGCTTCCAGGAATTTTGATAATACAAGCCTTTATTCAAAGGTTAAGATTCCTGTTTCAAAAGATATAAATATTGGCTTTACAATAGGTTGCAGCGCACCGCAAATTGGGGGAGGAGATTTTGATTTTCTAAGTGGTGTTATTACGTCAGCAGGGTATAGTCGCACTTTTTTTGGGACTGCCTCTTTAGATGCTTTGCTAAACAGAGATTTCAGCTTCAATTTATCTGTTTACCATTTTAAGCAGAAATCTGTTTTGACCCTTGATTGGCTCTCAACCGGAAAGCTTTATCGGGATACAAGTTATGATGAAGAGACAACAGGTGGAAGCGGAAAACTGGTCTGGAGACATGGGGTTCACACTGCCGTGCTTGGAGTGGATCTGAGTTGCGGAAAACTTGACCAGACTATTACCGCCCCAGATAATAAGCCGCCAATAACCAAAACACATCCGGATATTGATAAACAGGCAATATATATAAATGACACGATTATAATAGACCGGTGGGCAATAACCCCAGGTGTTCGTTATGACCACAACAGTATTACAGGCTCGTTTGTAAGTCCCAGTCTTGGCGTTACTTACAAGCTTGGCGAAGATTCAATATTAAGAGCATCTGTTGCCAGGGGTTTTACCATACCTCCTCTTTCATGGGCATCAGGAGGTTATTTGTTTACTGATCCTAATCCATCTCTTGATCCTGAAGAGGTATGGTCATACCAGGCAGGCGCGGAAACAAGCGCTATTAATTATCTGTGGTTAAAGGCGACAATCTTTCATCATGACCTGAAAAATGCCCTGGTCTTAGACTATTCTGGCGTAGGACAGCCTATTCATATAAATGAAGGAAAAGTAAGGCGCAATGGTCTTGAAATAGAGGCTGAGACGGTTCCCGTCTATAACATGTCAATGTCGGCGGGTTTCGCTTATGTTGATATAGACCCACAAAATGAAACAGGCATGACTTATAATTATATGTATAATATCGGTATAAGGTATGACGATAAAAAATCCTTCAGGGCTGAACTGTTCGGCCATTATGTGTGGTGGGATATGGCAGGGTTTGATGATTTTATCTGGGATCTTAATTTAAATAAAAAAATCTGGTCTAAAGAAAAGGCTGCCACAGAACTTTTTCTTACAGCGCATAACATATTTAACGGATCACAGTACGCCTATGTTAACAGCAAAAACCCGGAAACATGGATTGAGGCCGGCATAAGGTTTAAATTTTAATCCACAGATTACGCAGATTACACAGAATTGGC
>Ga0255371_10207_pt1 | contig 11365 bp, 9 predicted proteins | sample ANMaggSSYBR01I12_FD_182097 | JGI IMG/M metagenome (GOLD analysis project Ga0255371, IMG submission 182097) | Sediment cell enrichment communities from methane seep in Santa Monica Basin, California, United Staets - ANME aggregate JGI... | ecosystem: Environmental > Aquatic > Marine > Cold seeps >...
AGTCCAGATGCCTTCAGGGGTGCCGGTGGCCTGTGTGGCTATAAATGGCGCTAAGAATGCCGCCCTTCTTGCTATTGAGATACTTGCCCTTGAAGACAGGGATATCAATAAGAGATTGCAAAAATTCAAGAAAAATCTGGAATATTAAAAAAATATTAAATTTACACCCGGGCAGTTATTTTTTAGCTTATTTCTGATATTATTTTCCTGGGAAAATATTGAAAGTAAGGCAGTACGGCTAAAACACCGATTATAAAAAGATTGAGAAGAGGTATCTTGGGAGCAAATAATATAAAAATAAAAGTCACCGATTATGGTTTTTATTATGGTAAAAATAAGGTACTGGCAGATATTTCCATGGAGATATCTAAAAATACTATTACTGCACTGATCGGGCCGTCGGGATGTGGTAAATCTACTTTTTTAAGGACATTTAACCGGATGAACGAGCTTCTTACCGGAACAAAGGTCGAAGGGGATATACTTATAGACGGTGTGGATATTTACAAAGACGGTATTGATGTAGTAGAGCTTCGTAAAAAGATAGGCATGGTCTTTCAAAGACCAAATCCATTTCCCAAAACGATCTATGAAAATGTAGTATATGGCCCCAGGCTTCACCGTAAATACTCAAAATCAGAGCTGGACCATATTGTCGAGACAAGCCTTAAAAAGGCTGCCCTGTGGGATGAGGTAAAGCAAAAATTAAATACCAGCGCACTTGACCTCTCAGGCGGCCAGCAGCAGAGATTGTGTATTGCCAGGGTGCTTGCAGTCGAATCCGAGATAATACTGATGGATGAGCCCGCTTCCGCGCTTGATCCCATCTCCACCCAGAAGATAGAGGACCTAATAGATGAGCTCAAACAAAACTATACGATAATCATAGTCACCCATAATATGCAGCAGGCAGCCAGAGTCTCTCAGAAGACAGCATTCCTTTTGATGGAAAGCTTTGAAACACCCTCGACAGTCATCGAATATGATGATACCAATAAGATATTTACCAATCCAAGGGACAAACGCACAGAAGATTATATAACAGGAAGATTTGGTTAGGAGCTGCAAATCTTTTAAATAATCTTGTACCGCTGCCGGTATCTGCAATAGAATTTCTTGATGCTTCGTTGAAATAAGAGTATTTATTTTGACATCTTTAAATTCATACAATATAATACCTCAATTAAATATTATAAACTATTTTGTAATACCAATATTTATAATAATTAAGCAATATTCGATGTATCGGGGTAGGAGCATCCATGAAAGAATACCGTTTGACCAAAGAAGGATATGACAAGCTGATAGAGGAGAAAGATGATCTTATCAGCAATAAGAGAAAAGAGATCGCAGAAAGGCTCAGAGATGCCAAGGATAATGCCGGGGATCTTGCAGAGAATACAGAATATGAATATGCAAAAAATGAACAGGCATTTATAGAGGGCAGGTTAGAACAAATAAACAGGATCCTTGATAAGCATATCATCATTGATGGAAATGGGGACAAAGATATTATCGATCTCGGTTCCACTATAGAGGTCCGGGACCTTGATTCCAATAAAAAGAGAAAATACCTGCTTGTGAGTTCTGTTGAATCTGATCCTGAAAATCATAAGATATCAGATGAATCTCCGATGGGTAAAGCGCTGCTTGGAAAGAAAGCAGGAGAAGAAATACAGGTCAGGACTCCCCGGAGCATTATCAGGTTTAAGGTGCTTGAAATAAAATAAGGTTACAGCTACTGGTATTTTTATTTCTCCAGACACAGGCTGATATAATAAATAATAGTCTTTTTATTTTATCAAAGAGCTGGATCGGTTTTTTACCGACAATAACAATTAAGGATGATCTTAAAATATGAGAGATGACAATATGAATAATAAGAGTCAGGCCGCATCGGTTGAAGAGGAATATGAATATCTGCTCGAAACAGAGGGACCTCTCGGGGAAGCTCTCAAGACGAAGCTTGAGAAAGTAAAAGCTTTAAAAAAAAGAGGCAAGACATTATATAGAACAAGGTTTGATAAAAATATCGATATTTCAGAGATAAGAGACAGGTACTTAGACCTTGCCTCAGGAGAAAAAACTGACCAGACATTTAAAATCGCAGGCAGGCTTATGATATTTAGAAGACATGGTAAGGCCACTTTTTGCGATATCCAGGACTCCACTGGAAAGATCCAGCTTTTTTTGAGCCGCAGCAGCATCGGAGAAGAGAAATACAGTGAATTTACAGGTGATCTTGATGCAGGAGACTGGATAGGAGTCGAAGGTAGTGTCTTTGTCACACGGGCCGGAGAACTTTCTATCGGAGTCAGGGACTTTCAATTACTCAGTAAATCCGTGAGGATACTTCCGGAGAAATGGCATGGCCTTAAAGATAAAGAACTCCGGTACAGACAAAGATATCTGGATTTTATGGTAAATCCGGACGTAAGGGAAGTATTTATAACCAGGATAAAAGCTATAAATGCCCTGAGGAAGTTTCTAAATGATAGAGGCTTTCTGGAAGTCGAGACACCGATGCTTCAGTCAATACCGGGAGGTGCGGCGGCCCGTCCCTTCATCACTCACCATAATGCCCTGGACATAGACCTTTACTTAAGGATAGCTCCGGAATTATATTTGAAAAGGCTCGTGATCGGCGGCTTTGAGAAAGTATATGAGATCAATAGAAATTTCAGGAATGAAGGTATCTCCTATAAACATAATCCAGAATTTACTATGGTCGAGTTCTATCAGGCCTTTTGTGATTATAATAGCCTTATGGACCTTACAGAAGAGATGATAAAATACATTTCAATGGAAGCTGTGGGCAGGTTGGATTTAAAATACAGGGGCCAGGATATAGATCTTAATGAAAAATGGCAAAGGTATACGATGCTTGAAGCAATAGGCCATTTTGGGGAGATAAATATAGATTTCGGTACAGACAGGGAAGAACTGGAGGCTATTTGCCGGAAACTTGATATAAAAGTGGAAAAAGAATCCGGGAAAGGCAAAATGATCAATGAGATATTTGAAACAGTAGTAGAACCAAAACTTATACAGCCTACCTTTATAAAAGATTATCCGGTAGAGATATCACCGCTTGCAAAGCGCCATCCTGATAAACCCGAGCTTACCGAGAGATTTGAGCTGTTTATAGGCGGAGAGGAGATGGCCAATGCTTTTTCTGAGCTTATAGACCCCGGCGACCAATTGCAGAGATTCAGGAAACAGGCGAGCAGCAGGGATGAAGAAGAAAGAGTGACAGGCAAGATAGATGTAGACTTTTTGAAGGCACTTGAATACGGGATGCCTCCGGCAGGAGGAGAGGGAATAGGCATCGACCGTCTTGTGATGCTTCTTACAAACAGTGATTCCATAAGGGATGTAATATTATTTCCACTTTTAAAGCCGGAGTGTTAGTATAAATCAAGTAATAATATATTGGTGATAAAAAAATGATATGTGATTTTTGTAAAAAGAATATAGCAACGGTGCATCTTATAAGGGTCCAGAATGATAATGTGGAAAAAGTAAATATCTGTTTGGAATGCGCAAAGGATTTTTCGTTTTTTTCCGAGGATGATTTCTATAAGGACCTGAATAAAATCTTATATAGGATATTTCAGTCTGATGGGGACCGGGTATATGATCATAAGAGCAAAAAGACCCTGGAAAATCTAAATATAAAGAAAAACAGGAGCTGTTCATTCTGCAGTATGGACCTTAAGAAAATAAAGAAGCTTGGTAGAATGGGGTGTCCGCACTGCTACAACGAGTTTAAGAGTGTTTTACTGCCTATAATAAAGACTATTCATGAAGATATGGAATACAGGGGCAAGATACCTGAAAACACCTCCAGGCAGGTTAAACTTGAAAAGAGTATAAGTGATCTGAAAAACAGGATAAAAAATGAGATCTTTGTAGAAAATTTTGAAGAAGCTGCAAGAATAAGAGATAAGATCAAGCAACTGGAGAAAAATATTTATGAATAATACAAGGAACTTTCTCCCTGACGAAAAAGATCCTTGCAGGAATGGCCAGGGAAAGGGTTCTATTATACTAAGTACCAGAGTAAGCATCTCACGCAATCTGGCAAATTATAAATTTCCTTCTTCATGCAGCACTGAAGAAAAAAACCAGTTGATAGGCATTATAAGGGACTGCGCATCCAAAATAGATAAACTCTCAGATCTTTGTTTTTTGAAGGTATCAAAGATCAGTGATATACAGAAGCTTGTAATGGTCAATGATTATCAGATCGACGATGATTTTATCTCAAAAATGCCAGGAAGGGGTATTTTACTCATGCCGCGGCACTCCATAAGGGAAAATGCAATTGCAATCCCATTATGCTGGGATGATCATATAAGGATACAGATATCGGGACCCGGCAATATCATAGATAAGTCTTATAGCAGTGCCGTAGAGATCGAAAAGTTGTTTGAATCCAGACTGTTATTTTCTTTTGATAAGCAGTGGGGCTATCTTACTTCCAATCCAGCAAGTCTTGGTACTGCTCTGGAAATCTCACTGATGGTGCATCTTCCGGCTCTTGCCATCAGTCCGGAGATAGCCGATTTTATAAAGAATCTGACAAAGATAGGATATGCAATAGGGGGTTTTTCTGGAAAGGATTCTGAGGTCGTCGGCAATCTTTTCAGGATATCAAGTTCAAAGACTCTTGGAAAGAGCGAGGAAGATATAGTTGAAGAAATGCATGCAATTTGCTTAAATATAGTTGATGAGGAAAAAAGCTCCCGGAGGGAATTGATTAAAAAAGACCCACTGGGCGCAAAGGATAATGTTTGCAGGTCCTTTGGATTGTTAAAATATGCAAAAATATTATCCTTTGAGGAAGCTCTTGAATTATTATCTATATTAAGACTGGGACTGGATCTGGGGATAATTGAAAAGATCAAAGACTTTGATTTTTTCAAACTTATCAATACTGTAAGCGACTCTCATATAATATCCAGTTTCGAGATGGGAAAAGCTACTGATGATGATATAGACCAAAAAAGAGCTGACCTGATCAGAGAAAAAATATTGGAGGATTAGAATAATATGTTTGAAAGATTTACAGAACGAGCGCGCAAAGTAGTAGTGAAGGCTCAGGATGAGGCCCGTTTTTTAAAACAAAATTATATAGGCACAGAGCATATACTGCTGGGACTCATCGATGAAAAGGAAGGCATCACAGCAAAAGTATTTCAGGAACTGGGCATTACTATAAATAATATAAGAGCTGCTATAAAAGATGTGATCACTGAAGGGACTTCTGAATCCTATGAACATATACCTTTTACTCCCAGGGCAAAAAAAGTCCTTGAGCTATCACTCAGGGAGGCTCTCCAAATGGGACATAATTATATTGGCACAGAGCATATACTGCTGGGATTGCTCAGAGAAGGAGAAGGTGTTGCTGCAAGGGTCCTGAACAGTCTTGGAGTGACTTTAAACAGCGTAAAGATCAAAGTAAAGGAGATACTCGGCAGCCAATCGCTTTATTCTGATCCTAAAGCCGGTACCCGCGCAGGTATGCCGAAAAGAACATTAAAGATGTTAAACCAGTTTGGGAGGGAGCTTACTCTTTTTGCTTCAGAGGGCAAGCTGGATCCTGTTATTGGAAGGAAGAAAGAAATAGACAGGGTCATACAGATACTATCCAGGAGGACAAAGAATAATCCAATATTAATAGGTGAATCGGGCGTAGGGAAGACAGCTATTGTCGAAGGACTTGCTCAATATATCATATCAAATAAAGTCCCTTCCAATCTTTCGGACAAGAGAATATTCACGCTTGACCTCGGTGCCCTGGTAGCAGGCTCAAGATACAGGGGAGATTTTGAAGAAAGACTAAAAAAAGTCCTGGCCGAAATAAAGGATAATGGGAATATTATTTTATTTATTGACGAGGTACATACACTGGTCGGAGCAGGAGCTGCAGAAGGTGCCATTGATGCTGCAAGCATCCTAAAACCCATGCTTGCCAGGGGAGAGATCCAAACAGTAGGTGCGACCACGGTAACAGAATACCGAAAATATGTTGAAAAAGACAAAGCTCTTGAAAGAAGGTTCCAGCCCATATTTGTGGACGAGCCTTCAGTATTTGAGACTATTGAGATATTAAAGGGACTTAGAGGAAGATATGAGACCTTTCATAATCTTACCATTACAGATGAAGCTATCACTTCTGCAGCAAAGTTCTCGCAGAGATATATAAGCGACAGATATCTTCCGGATAAGGCTATAGACCTTATAGATGAAGCCAGTTCAAGGGTAAGAGTAAGGAGGCTTATGACCCCGCCGGACCTGAAAGAGCTGGAAGCAAGCATTAAAAGTATCATTGAAGAAAAACAGAAGGCGATCAAAGATCAAGATTTTGAAAAAGCTGCCCAGTTGAGGGACAAGGAGAAACAGATGCTCGGGGAAAAGAAGGAGATCGAGGAGCAGAAGAACCGTGCCAATAAAACAAATAAGGAAGTAGTTGACGAAAATGAGATAGCGGAGGTGCTGTCTAATTGGACAGGAGTTCCGGTCTATAAGCTCACTTCCACTGAATCTTCCAGGCTCATGAAGATAGAGGGTGAACTTCATAAAAGAGTCATCGGACAGAACCAGGCTATTAATACTATATCCAGAGCTATTAGAAGATCACGTTCCGGCCTTAAAGATCCGAAAAGACCCATTGGTTCATTCATATTCCTGGGTCCTTCCGGAGTCGGCAAGACAGAGCTTGCCAGGACCATTGCGGAGTTTCTCTTTGATAAGGAAGAGGCACTTATACAGATAGATATGTCAGAATATATGGAGAAGCATTCTGTTTCAAAACTAGTAGGATCCCCTCCCGGATATATTGGCTATGATGAAGGCGGACAACTGACTGAGATGGTGAGGAGAAAACCCTATAGTGTCATACTTCTGGATGAGATAGAGAAGGCCCATCCGGATGTATTCAATATACTGCTTCAAATATTTGAGGATGGCCATCTAACAGATTCTCAGGGCAAGAAGGTAGATTTTAAAAACACGGTAGTAATAATGACATCCAATCTGGGTGCCAGAGAGATACATAAGAACACTCCTATGGGATTTAAGAAAATAGACAAAGAAGACCTTTCCTATAATGAGATCAAGGAAAAAGTGACGAGTGCCTTAAAAAAGGTATTCAGGCCAGAATTCTTGAACCGGATAGATGAAGTAATAGTATTCCATAAGCTTTCAGAAAAGCAGGTATTTAATATTATGGATCTTATGATGTCAAAGGTCGGACAGGCTCTCGAGCTCCAGGGCATAATGATAGAGCTTAAAAAAGGTGCAAAAGATCTATTGCTTCAAAAAGGATATGATTCAACAATGGGAGCCAGGCCCATGAGAAGGGCAATACAAAATCTTATTGAGAACCCTATATCTGAGAAAATAATAACCGGAGAGGTCAAGTCAGGTCAGAAGGTAGTAGTAAAAGTAAAAGAGGGGAAGATGCAATTTGAGATAAAGAAACTTAGTAGCCCCAGCAGCGTCTTAAAAGTATAGTTTTTACTGACAGTTTTCTAATATAATTGCTATAATTAATATATTGGTATCAGGATTACTTTTAAGGCTATGAATAATAAAAATTATGAAGAGCTGCTTCTGGATTGTCTCAAGAAAATTGCGCCGGGGACCAAGCTTAGACTTGGAATAGAATACATACTACAGGGTAAGACAGGCGGACTGATCGCCGTTGGAGACTCAGAAGAAATGCTCAAACTGGTAAATGGCGGCTTCTATATAGGATGCAGTTTTTCGCCGAGCAAATTTTATGAGCTCGCCAAGATGGATGGTGCAATAATCCTAAGTTCAAATGGACGCAGGATATTATATGCCAATACCCATCTTTTCCCAAATCCCGAGATAAAGACTTCTGAGACAGGTACAAGACACAGGACAGCGGAAAGAGTAGCAAAGCAGACAAATACCCTTGTAATATCTATTTCGCAGAAAAGGGATGTAATTACCATCTATAAGGGTAATATTAAATATATGCTGGAAGAGCCCAGAGTGATTCTTTCAAAAGCAAATCAGGCCCTCCAGACTCTGGAAAAATACAAGGAAGGACTGGACGATCTGATCTTTAACCTTACTGTAAGAGAGCTTGAAGACCTTGTTACACTTTTTGATGTATGTATAGTGCTTCAAAGGTCCAGCATAGTTCAAAGGACTGAGAAGGAAGTAAAGAAATATATATATGAGCTTGGAGTCGATGGAAGGCTCTTAAGTATGCAGACTGAGGAGCTTATGGCAAATGTAGCGAGTGATTTTGTCAATATAGTAAATGATTATAAGCATCCGGATAATAAATCGAAAGCGGACCAGATCAGAGAAAAGCTGAGTACACTATCTGCAGATGAACTCCTGGATCTGAATAGGATAGCGAATGTACTTGGCTATAAACCGGTGGGAAACCTTAAGGAATCAAGTCTTCATCCCAGAGGTTTTAGAATACTATCTGATGTGAGAAGATTGCCGCATTCAGTAATAGTAAATCTTATAGAGAAATTCAGTAATCTAAAAAGTATACTGGATGCTAATGCTGATGAATTATCCGAAGTTGCTGGAATGGGAAAGGTAAGGGCTGGTTCAATCTATGATAGGTTAAAGAAATATTCAGAATATTACCTGTATAATGAACCTTATAATAGAGGGGGCATGTAACAGCAAGGAAAAAGCCGTTTTATATAATATTTATAAAATCCGGCAGTCCTGAAAGTCAGTAAAGCTTATGAATGTAGCGATTATTACAGCAGCAGGCAAAGGTACCAGGTTAAAAAGCAATATAAGCAAGCAATTCCTGAATATATATGATAAGCCGATTCTTGCACATACTATTTCAATCTTTGAAAATTCATCAAAAATAGATGCGATCTATGTATCGGCTCCCAGGGATTATATAGAATCCTGCAGAGAAGATATTATTAAAAAATACCGCTTTACTAAAGTCAGTAAAGTTATTGTTGGAGGCAGCCACAGGCAGGCATCTGTTTTTAATGTGCTTTCAAGCATTCCAGCCAGCACAGATATTGTTCTGATCCATGATGGAGTGAGACCCCTTGTGACATCTGACGAGGTGGAAGCAACCATAAAGAAATTGAAAAATGACAATAAGAAGGATCCGGAAGTAAAAGGTGTCATACTTGCAGCTCCAGCCAGGGAGACCATTAAAAAAATAAGCGGCAATACTATTGATTCGACTATTCCAAGAGATATGGTCTGGCATGCCCAGACTCCCCAGACTTTTTTTTACAAGGAGATAATAGAAGCACATATAAAAGCTTTTAAAGAAGGTTTTATCGGTACAGATGACTCAAGTCTTATAGAGAGAATGGGATGGAAGGTAAATGTGGTCAGGGGAAGACATGAGAATATTAAGATAACGACTCCGGTAGACCTTTTCCTTGCAGAGCTTTTTATGAATAAGAATGGGAGACCCTGATTATGAGAGTTGGAACCGGATTTGATGTACATGCATTTGCAGAGGGAAGAAAACTGATACTGGGTGGGGTTGAAATAGAGCATGATAAAGGATTGGCTGGCCACTCTGATGCTGATGTTCTTGTCCATGCCATAATGGACGCAATACTTGGTGCCTGCGGCCTGGGGGATATAGGAATACATTTTCCGGATAATGATATGAAATATAAGGATATATCCAGCCTTGCTCTTCTTGAGGAAGTCGGGGAAAAGATGTCAGCCAAAGGTTTTGAGATTGAAAATATTGATACCGTACTGATCCTCCAGCAGCCTAAGGTGTTTAAATATTTTGAGAAGATGAAGGAAAACATCGCTGGTACACTAAAAATTGATATTGCCAGGGTCAATCTGAAAGCAACCACAACCGAGCATCTCGGTTTTTGCGGCAGAGGAGAAGGAGTAGCCGCCCAGGCAGTTGCGCTTCTGAAATAATTGGTTGATGATTATGCTCAGGGTATAGCTTATTGCCTCAAGCAAAAAATATCTGAATACAAGTAGTTAAAGTTAATGGCTTTGCTAATGTCTATCCGTTTTTTATTCTTCAAACCCGATAATTTTAGTACTTGACTATCAAAATTATCGGGTTAAAATGGTATTTAACACTTAGTTTACTTTGAGTATAAAATTATTAATAGTATTAATTTTTCCAGACTGAGAAGGGTTTTCTAAATGATAAAAAGAGATTTATATCAGGATTTAAAGGAACATATATCAAGAAAAGAAATAACCTTGATAACAGGCTCGAGACAGGCTGGTAAGACTACTTTAATGATGATGTTAAAAGATGAGCTGTTAAAAAAAGGTAAAAAGGTTCTATATCTGAATCTTGATATTGAAATGGATAAACAATTCTTTGGCTCACAGCTTGACCTGCTTAAAAAAATTGAACTTGAAATCGGAAGGCAGGGATATGTCTTTATTGATGAGATTCAAAGAAAAGATGATGCAGGAGTTTTTTTAAAGGGGATATATGACCAAAATCTCCCCTATAAATTTATTATTTCAGGCTCTGGCAGTGTAGAGCTTAAAGAAAAAGTGCATGAATCATTAGCAGGGAGAAAAAGAACTTTTCAATTATCTACTATTAGTTTTAAGGAATTTGTAAATTATAAAACTGACTATAAGTATGATGAAAAAATTATAGAATTTTTCAAACTTGAAAAAGGAAGGACCCGAAGGTTTCTGGAAGAATATATCTCTTTTGGCGGTTATCCGAGAGTTGTGTTGGATGGGACCTTTAAAGAAAAGAATTCTACAATAAATGAAATTTTTCAAAGCTATTTGGAAAAAGATATTTATTATTTATTGAAAGTTAAAAAGAGCGAGCTCTTTATTAATCTTATCAGGGTACTTGCTTCCCAGATTGGAAAATTAGTAAATTATTCTGAGCTTTCAAATACATTAGGAATGAATATCTTAACTCTAAAAAATTATATCTGGTATCTTGAGAAGACATTTATATTAAAAAAAATATCTCCATTTTATAAAAATATAAGAAAGGAAATAACAAAAGCACCCATTTTTTACTTTCATGATCTGGGTATGAGGAATTTCATATTAAATGTTTTTGGCAAGACAGATAGCATCCCGGATAAAGGTTTTTTATTCCAAAATTTTATTTATAATATTCTTTCCAAAAGATTGAAAGAAACTTCAGCAACAATTAATTTTTGGAGGACGCATGAAAAAGCAGAAGTCGATTTTATTTTAAACTATGGGAATAAATACATTCCAATTGAAGTCAAATATTCCTCGATTAAAAAACCATTGGTCCCGAGACCACTTTTAAGTTTTATAAAGAAGTATGAGCCCGAACGTGCATTTATTATAAATTTAGACAAGAAGGATGTAATAAAGATTGATG